>NPIF01000982.1_pt2 | contig 120829 bp, 125 predicted proteins | sample 8637461 | NCBI WGS metagenome assembly NPIF01 (sample SAMN07420641, study PRJNA396082) | bioreactor metagenome | isolation source: sample BR12 brine-fed electro-methanogenic bioreactor BR | place: Japan: Kochi | collected 2016-12-09 | reverse complement strand
CGATTTCATTGATTTCCATGATGCTCTCCTTTGTGTGTGTATTACTTACAGGTATAACCCTGTGGCCGGGCAATACTTTTAATTCTCCGAATGATTCCGCTGCGGTTCAGAACCTGGCGCCCACTTCCAGCCAATAGTTTCTGCCATCCAGCTTTTCGTACCAGAAGCCGTAACCTGTGCCATCGAACAGGTTGTTGATGGCAAAGGACGCCGTCCACTCCGGACCACCACCGTAACGAAACGACTTCGATACCTTTGTATCGATCAGGAAATGGCTATCTGCCTTGCTCTCGTCGGTATTACTGTCTTGGTAATAGCGTTCACCTACGTAGCGGCCGATCACCTGTGCCGTAAACAATGTCGGTGCCTCATATGCCAGCCCGAGATTTAATTTGTGTTTTGGGGTGTTTGCGGTCTCATTCCCTTCCAATGCCGAATTTGAGGGGTTTTTCGTGATTTCAGAATCGGTATATGTGTAGTTGAGGAACGGCCGCCAACGCTCCCCAACCTTGGAATTCAGCTCCAGTTCCAGACCAAGCACTTGGGTTTCGCCGAGGTTCTGGAACTGTTGTTGCGCGCCGACCGTCGCCACTGCGATCTTGTCCTTGAATGTTGTGTGATAAAGCGCGGCGCTGCCTTCGATAAGACGTTCCGCCGACTGGAATTTGATACCTACTTCATAGGAAGTGGCGGTCTCCGGTTTCAGATCAGGATTGTCCAGCCAGACACCGCCGCCTCGGTACTTCAGGGAGTTGGGGGCGGGTATATAGGCGGTACCGGCGGATGCGTACATGGCCAGCTTGTCCCGCAGTCGGTAGTTGAACGCGACCCGTGGCGTAACCACGCTGTCATCGGCATCGGGCCGGGTTGTGCCGTTCTGCTCGAAGCCGTAATGCTCATAAACGTCGTAACGGCCGCCAATGGTTACACTGAGTCGATCGAAGCGGTGCTCATCCTGTACGAACACACCGTAGGTGCGGCTCTTGTGCTGCCCCTCCCAGGTCACCGTACCGGCCGGATCGTATGAGGTCGTTTCGTACTTTCCATCCCACCAGGTGCTACCCAACGTCAAGGTATTCTCCGGCAGTGGATGCAATTCCAACTGAACCTCTGCAGAAATGGAGCTCTCGTCCTCCCGGTCATACTCCACCAGCGCCAGGCTGCCGTCGCCGTACCAGAGATTCTCATCAAACGTGCGTTTGGGCGCCGACATATCGGATAGTGCGAGTTTGGCTTTCAAAATCTGACCGCCGGAGTAGCGGTGATTTAGCCCCAGGTCAAAGGCCGTGCCTTCCTGCTCAACACGATAATTTGGGTGCCCTCCCAAAACGGCTCCATCGTTTTCAAAATGGTGGACGCCGGCGGAGATATCGGTATTCTCGCCGGCCCACCATGTGACACGTGCATTGAGCTTCTTGTCCCTGCTGTCACGGCCGACCAGGTCGACATAGCCGGACGGGTACCAGGCCTCCCAAGGGGCCGGTGTTTCAGTAAGCTGCTTGAAGCCGTCTGTTTGATAGGTACTGGCGCCAAGGAAAATGTCCATGTCGCCCACCGAACCGCCAGCCGAGGCGGTGAGGGAACGGCTGTTATGGGAACCTCCTCCCACATTCACCCTGGCGAAAGGATCGCCGCTGCCACGTTTGGTGATGACGTTGATTACCCCACCCATGGCGCTGGGGCCATAGAGCACAGAGCTGGGGCCACGTACCACTTCGATACGCTCAATATGCTCAGGATCGACCAGATGCCATAGGTAGCGCCGGGTTATCGCCAGCGGCTCGATAGGCATGCCGTTCAGCAGTGACTGGGTAGTGGTACCGGCGAAACTCTGACCCAGACCGCGCAAGACTGGATTGCTGGCCGATGCCGCGCCGGACATATAGATTACGTCTACGCCGGGCAGGCTGCGCAGCAGGTCCTCCGGTTTGGCGGCATGCTGCCTTTCGATCTCCTTGGCGGTCACCACCGACACGCTGGCCGGCACATCCATAACCTCGCGTTCTGTGCGCGTCGCGGTCACGACCATGTTGGGCAGAATCTCGCCGCGCGGCGCCGCATTCTCCGCTGCCAGTAGCAGATAGGTACCGCCGTCGGTGCGTTCAAACACGATCCCGGAACTCGCCAGCAGGCGGTGCAGCGCCTCCTCCGCCGTATGAGTGCCGCTCAACCCTTCCGTCTGGTGCCCACGAACCAGATCGGGGGCGTACAGCAGATCCACGCCAGACTGCTCGGCAAAGGTGCGCAGTGCGGCATCCAGGGATTGGGCTCCGATATGCAATTCCACCGTATCGGCGGCAAGGGCCATCGGGGCGGCGAGTGGCAAAGTAACCGCTAGGGCGAGGACGGGCCATGTCGGTATGGGGAAGGCAAACCGGCGAGGGCTGCGCTCATTCATTGTTTCTTGTCTCCATCTGGAACAGCGGCCAACGAAAATGTGGTCGCAACACAGATGAGACGGATGAAACGCGAAAACCCTGACGTGCCTGTGGAAATTTTCTTGGGCGCGCACCGGATACGCCAGGGGGGCTGTGGAGGACAGGTTGAATCGGCTGGAACCTGAGAATCCGGGCGGGCGAGTAGTTACCTTGGATTATCGAGAGGGGTCTACTGTCTCACTATCGCTTTTGCGCGGCATGCAATACCCAGGCACCGTCGTCGGCCTGCCGCACCTTAATCGGCAGCATCCTTTCCAGCAGGCGGGGGAATTCCTCCCGGTTGGCAATACGGAAGGTGCCGCTCAACGTCATATTCAGGAGGCCTGAGTCGCTGAGGCGCAAAGGGGACGTGCTATAGCGATTGAACTCCTCGACTACATCGCTCAACGGTGTAGCATCGAAAACCATCTTGCCCTCGCGCCAGGCAAGTACCGTACGGTGATCGAAGGACTCCACCGGGACAGTGAACGCTCCTCCTACAGCCCAGGCCGTGGCGTGGCCAGCGGACAGCAGGCGTATTTCGCCTCGGGGCGATTCGACCTCCACACGTCCCTCCAGCACGGCCACCCGCACGTATTCCGCATGGCTGCGGACATTGAACCGTGTTCCCAGGACGCGGACCACGCCTGCCCCCGTATTTACATGGAAAGGACGTGCGGGATCCGAATACACCTCAAACAGCGCCTCCCCTTGGCGGAGCGACACGGCGCGCACGCTATCAGCCACCTGCAAGGCCGTGTCGCTGTTCAGGTGAACGATGGTACCGTCCGCCAACCGTACGCTCTGTTGCTCCCCCTTCGCCGTCCGATAAACGCCGGGCTCGTGCAACAGGAAGAACAGCAACCCGCCCAGCGCGAGGACAACCATGGCCGCCACAGCCCAGGCCTGCTGTATGGGGCTTTTGCCGCGAACAGCCGCCGCCGGTACGGTTTCCCTGAAGCTGGCAGCGAGTCCGTCCAATTCGTCCCACAGCCTACGCACCGCCTCGTACTCCCGGCGGTTGCCCTCATCTTCTGCCAGCCACTGCTCGAACGCCTGCCTTTCGGTTGCCGCGCAATCGTCTGCCCGCAGACGCACAAACCACTCTGCGGCCTGCCGCTGAGCCAGTGAAACCTGCGATTCGGATGCGCCTTGTTCGTGCATGGAACGATGATTTTCGGAAGACCTCGCGGGAATGTCCGCCAGCCTCCGCGTTGTTGTCAATACGGCCACCATCTCGGGAGCGGGCGTCATTCCAGGCCAGCCAAACGCTTACGGCAATGCGCAAGCGCTTTGACAACGTGTTTTTCCACCATATTGACGGAAATACCGCACTGCTGGGCGATCTGGGCATGGCTGTGATGATGGAATCTGTGCAGCAGAAACACCTCGCGGCAACGAGGCGGGAGCTCGTCGATCGCTTCGCGGAGAATCCCCAGGCGTTGCTGCGCAGCCAGGGTCACCTCGGGAGAAATCTCGTCGGCGGGTTCATCGTGACGGGCATCGGCCGCCGCCGCGCCATGCGCGTCATGCCGATGCTGCTGCATTCGCAGGCGGTCAAGGACGATATTGGATGCCACCCGAAAGAGAAATGCGCGCGGCTCCCGGATGTCGTAGCCCGATTCCAGGCATAGGGTCCGCACAAATACGTCCTGCACCACGTCCGCCGCCTCGCCGCCCGACAACCTTCCGGCCACGAAGCGCTGCAATTCTTCGTAATGCTTTTTATAGAGTTCGGTTATGCAGTTCTTCTTCTCAGCCATGGATGACGCCGCCGAAGGTATGCGCATCTCACGTACCGGGGGAATCCCCATGCATCGGGAGAGCATTAACGGCTGAAACGAGCACATTTCTTGCCAGTTCGCTGCACCATGGGGCAAACGGGCGGTTCGTTCAATTCTCGGCAAGGCGTAACTACCCGCCGTGGCTGAATTTTTTATTCCTGGCTGTTACTGAGAAGTAAACTCCTAACACCCACACTGCGAAGGCAGATGGCTGCGGCAAACGTGCCGGCGCATGCGTGAAGTGGCACGGAAATACGTGAATTGCAGCAATGACGCCTGCGAAAATACGACCCTCAACGCAGGTCAAGCACATCCTGCATGTCGAACAGTCCTGACGACTGCCCGGACAACCACTGCGCGGCACGTACCGCGCCCTTGGCGAAGGTCATGCGGCTGGAGGCCTTGTGGGTGATTTCCACCCGCTCGCCCAGGGCGGCGAACAGTACGGTGTGGTCGCCGACGATGTCGCCGGCGCGGATGGTCTCGAAGCCGATGGTCTTGCGGTCGCGCTCGCCGGTGTGGCCCTGACGGCCATAGACGGCGCACTCCTTCAGGTCACGGCCGAGGGCGGCGGCCACGGTCTCGCCCATGGCCAGGGCGGTACCGGACGGGGCGTCCACCTTGTGGCGGTGGTGGGCCTCGATGATTTCGATGTCCACCTCGTCGCCCAGCACCCGGGCAGCCATGTCCAGTAACTTCAGGCACAGATTGACGCCGACGCTCATATTGGGGGCGAAGACGATGGCGATACGCTCGGCAGCCGCACGCAGCTCCCCTTTCTGCGCGTCGTCGAACCCGGTCGTGCCGATCACCATCTTTCTGCCGGCCTTGCTGCACACGGCGAGATTGGCCAGGGTCACCTCGGGACGGGTGAAGTCGATGAGGACGTCGAAGTCGCCGGTGACCGCGGCCAGATCGTCCACCACGGTCACGCCGTTGCGGCCGATACCGGCCAGCTCGCCGGCGTCGACACCGATGACCGAACTGCCCGGCCGCTCGATGGCGGCGCCCAGCTCAACCCCGTCCGCCTGCTGGCAGGCCTCGATGAGCACCCGGCCCATGCGCCCGGCGGCGCCCGTGACTGCAACTCGTACCATAGCTAGAACATCCCCCCTCGCAAAGCCAGATATAACCACGGGGAGCACGGGGAACACAGGGATAACTTTTCTTCCCCCGTGTTCCCCGTGCTCCCCGTGGTAACGCGTTTTCGGATTGTCGGTATTTCGCCGCCGGGCGGCAAGCGCAGCTACCAGCTGATGTAGGCGTAGCCCTGCTCCTGCAGTTCCATCAGATCGGCAGCCCCCACCTCGACATACTTGGCGAAGGGCAGCAGATCGGCCTCGGTCCAGCCCAGGGATTTCATGGTGTTGCCACAGGCGTGGAACTCGACGCCGTACTGGGCCAGGGAAGAGACTCGCTGGCGTATTTCCGCCTTCACCTCGCGACCGGGCTTCTTGCCCAGGATATGGATTCCCTCGGCGAAGGCCACCACCACGATCTTCACGTCATCGCCGTATTTGCGCAGCACCGCGCCGATGGAAAAGATGACGTGGTCCTGATAACCGAGATCGGCCTTGTTGAACTGGTAGACGATTTTGTGGGGAGGATCCTCGCCGGGGAAGCGCAGCTCATCCTCGGCCTGCACCTGCCCAACAACCGCGGCTCCGGCCCCTGCCAGCAACGTGGTCAGCACACGGCGCCGCCCGTGGTCGGGCTTGTTCGATTCGTCGCTCATGCTCGCTCCTCCGGCACCAGGTATCGCCGCGCCGGCCGGGCAACAGGCCCGGCCGGCCGGCGTCTAGGGCTTCATATCCTCGAAGAATTTCTTCACCCCGTCCAGCCAGGAACTGGCCTTGGGGCTGTGCCGGGTGCTGGTGCCGGTCAGGCTGGTCTCGAACTCCTGCAACAGCTCCTTCTGCCGGCTGTTCAGGTTGACCGGCGTTTCCACCACCACCCGGCAGATGAGATCGCCCACTTCGCCGCCGCGCACCGACTTCACGCCCTTGCCGCGCAGGCGGAACAGTTTGCCGCTCTGGGTTTCCGCCGGGATCTTCAGCTTGACCCGGCCGCCCAGGGTGGGCACGTCCAGTTCGCCGCCCAGGGCGGCAGTGACGAAGCTGATGGGAACCTCGCAGGCAAGGTTGTTCTCATCGCGGGTGAAGATGGGGTGCTCGCGCACGTGAATCTGCACATACAGGTCGCCCGCCGGCCCGCCGTGCAGGCCGGCCTCGCCCTCCCCGCCGAGGCGGATACGATCCCCCTCGTCGACCCCCGCCGGCACCTTCACCGACAGGGTCTTCTGTTCCTGGATCCGGCCCTGGCCATGGCACTTGCCGCAGGGGTCGGAAATGATCTTGCCGCTGCCGTGACAGCGCGGGCAGGCCTGCTGCAACGAAAAAAAGCCCTGCTGCATGCGCACCTGGCCGTGGCCGTGACAGGTGGGACAGGTCTGCGGGCTGGTGCCCTTCTTGGCACCGCTGCCGCCGCACTCGTCGCACTCCACCAGGGTGGGGACGCGGATCTTGACGGTGGTGCCCATCACCGCCTCTTCCAGCGACAGATCCAGGTTGTAGCGCAGATCGCTGCCGCGGTAGGCGCGGTTGCCGCCGCGGGCACCGCCGGCACCGCCGAAGATGTCGCCGAACACGTCGCCGAAGATGTCGGAGAAGCTGGCGCCGCCCGGCCCGTAACCGCCCGCGCCGCCGCCGGCGCTGGGGTCGACCCCGGCATGGCCGAACTGATCGTAGGCGGCGCGCTTCTGTGCGTCGGTGAGGATTTCGTAGGCCTCCTTGGCCTCCTTGAATTTCTCCTCCGCCGCCTTGTCGTCCGGATTGCGATCGGGATGGTGCTTCATCGCCAGGCGTTTGAAGGCCTTCTTGATTTCGGCCTCGGTGGCGTTCTTCGCCACGCCCAGCACTTCGTAGTAGTCGCGTTTGCTCATAGGAACCCAGGTCTCAAGCTGCAGGTTTCAAGTTGCGAGAAAAGCAACAAGGGTCGAAGCCTGCGCTTGACCCTTGTCACTTGTCACCTGTTACTTGCCACCTGTTACTTCTTGTTGTCGTCCACTTCCTCGAATTCCGCATCGACCACGTCATCCTTGCCGCCGGCAGAAGCCTGCTCGGCGCCGCCGGCTTCCGCACCGGCCCCGCCCTGCTGGGCGTAGAGGCGTTCGGCCATTTTGCCGGAGGCAGCGGTCAGTGCGGCGGTCTTGGCCTCGATGGCGTCCTTGTCGTCGCTCTTCATGACCTCTTCGAGATCCTTGATGGCGGACTCGATGCTTTCCTTCTCGCCGGCTTCCAGCTTGTCGCCCAGTTCGGTCATGGACTTCCTGGTGGCGTGCACCAGATTGTCGGCCTGGTTGCGCGCGCTGACCAGCTCGTGGAATTTCTTGTCCTCGGCGGCGTGGGCCTCGGCATCCTTGACCATGCGCTGCACTTCGTCGTCGGACAGGCCGGAAGATGCCTTGATGACGATCTTCTGCTCCTTGCCGGTGCCCTTGTCCTTGGCGGACACATGCAGGATGCCGTTGGCATCGATGTCGAAGGTCACTTCCACCTGCGGCACGCCGCGCGGTGCCGGCGGGATGTCGGACAGGTCGAAACGGCCCAGGGATTTATTGGCCGAGGCCATTTCGCGCTCGCCCTGCAGCACGTGCACGGTCACCGCGGTCTGGTTGTCGTCGGCGGTGGAGAACACCTGCGAGGCCTTGGTCGGGATGGTGGTGTTCTTCTCGATCAGCTTGGTCATCACGCCGCCCAGGGTTTCGATACCCAGGGACAACGGGGTGACGTCGAGCAGCAGCACGTCCTTCACTTCGCCGCCCAGCACGCCGCCCTGGATGGCGGCGCCGATGGCGACGGCCTCATCCGGATTGACGTCCTTGCGCGGCTCCTTGCCGAAGAAGTCCTTCACCGCTTCCTGCACCTTGGGCATGCGGGACTGACCGCCGACCAGGATCACGTCGCTGATGTCGCTGAGGGAAACGCCGGCGTCCTTCATGGCGGTCTTGCACGGCGCGATGGTGCGGGCAATGAGGTCCTCCACCAGCGATTCCAGCTTGGCGCGGGTCAGCTTGATGTTGAGGTGCTTCGGGCCGCTGGCATCGGCGGTGATGTAGGGCAGGTTCACATCGCTCTGCTGGGAGGAGGACAGCTCGATCTTGGCCTTCTCCGCCGACTCCTTCAGGCGCTGCATGGCCAGCGGGTCACCGCGCAGGTCGATGCCGTTGGACTTCTTGAACTCGTCGGCCAGGTAGTCGATGACGCGCATGTCGAAGTCTTCGCCACCGAGGAAGGTGTCGCCGTTGGTGGACAGCACCTCGAACTGGTGTTCGCCGTCGATCTCGGCAATCTCGATGATGGAGATGTCGAAGGTACCGCCGCCCAGGTCATACACGGCAATCTTGCGATCGCCTTCCTGCTTGTCCATGCCGAAGGCCAGCGCCGCCGCGGTGGGCTCGTTGATGATGCGCTTCACTTCCAGGCCGGCGATCTTGCCAGCGTCCTTGGTGGCCTGGCGCTGGGAGTCGTTGAAGTAGGCCGGCACGGTGATGACCGCCTCGGTGACCGGCTCGCCCAGGTAGTCCTCGGCGGTCTTCTTCATCTTCATCAGCACACGGGCAGAGATTTCCGGCGGCGCCATCTTCTTGCCGCGCGCCTCGACCCAGGCGTCGCCGTTGTCGGCCTTGATGATCTTGTACGGCACCAGCTTGACGTCGCGCTGCACCACTTCCTCATTGAAGCGGCGGCCGATGAGACGCTTTACCGCGTAGCAGGTATTCTGCGGATTGGTGACTGCCTGGCGCTTGGCCGGCTGGCCGACGATAACCTCGCCGTCCTCGGCAAAGGCCACCACCGACGGCGTGGTGCGATCACCCTCGCTGTTTTCGATCACGCGCGGCTTGCCGCCTTCCATCACTGCGACGCAGGAGTTGGTGGTGCCCAGGTCGATACCGATAATCTTGCCCATTTTTTTGCTCTCCGATTCGCTGCTGGCCCGGCATCCGGCGGGCCGATTCAATATCTAGGTGGTAAATAGGGTCTTTGCGGTCGAATTCAAGCCCGTCAACCCGCGGCGGGGGCCTTGGCCACCACGACCAGCGCCGGACGGATCAGACGCTCGTTCAAGGTGTAGCCCTTCTGCATCACCACCAGCACGCTGTTGGGCGCCTGCTCGGCGCTCTCCTGCATGGCCATGGCCTGGTGCAGCTCGGGGTTGAACGGCTGGCCCACGGGATTGACCTCCTTGATGCCGTACTTCTCCATCGCCTGGCCCAGCATCTTCAGGGTCAGCTCGGTACCCTCGCGCAGCTGGTCCAGGGAACTGTCGGGGCCGATGGCGGCCAGGGCCAGCTCCAGGCTGTCCTTGACCGGCAGCAGATCGGCGGCAATGCGCTCCAGCGCATACTTGTGGGCGTTCTCCACATCGCGCTCGGCACGGCGGCGGCCGTTCTCCAGTTCCGCCTGCATGCGCAATACCTGGTTCCAGTGCTCGTCGGCCTTGCTGCGGGCGTCCTCCAACTGCAGATGCAGCTCGCTCATCTCCGGAGCCGCATCGCCCTGCCCCGCCGCCGCATTCGCGGCAGCCTCGGCTTCGGGTTTGGTTTGTTCTTCGCTCATCATCAACTCCAGACAGATTCGTTTTTTCAGCTCTGCAAATAATCACCCTGCCGCCACCGGGCGGATGATAGTGCGGTGATATATGGGGTTATTGGGTTTGATTCAAGGCCGCGCCGAGCAGCCTGGCCGTTACGTCCACCAGCGGGATGAGACGGTCGTAGGCCATGCGCGTCGGGCCGATGACCCCGAGCACGCCCACCACCTCGCCCTCCACTTCATAAGGGGAGGTCACCACGCTGCAAGAGTCCAGCACTTCGTAGCCGGACTCCTCGCCGATGAATATCTGCACCCCCTGGGCATGGGCAGCCTGATCCAGCAGGTGCAGGATGTCGCGCTTGCGGTTGAAGGCCTCGAACAGCTGGCGCAGCCGGTCGATGTCGGCCATTTCGGCATAGCCCATCAGGTTGGTCTGCCCGGCCAGCACGTAGTCGCCGCCCTCTTCCGCGCCCTGGAAGGTACGGTTGGCCATGTCGATGGCGGCCACCATCAACTGGTTGATGCTCTCCTGGGTTTCGCGCATTTCGGCCAGCAGGCTGTCGCGCACCTTGTTGAAATCCTTGCCGGACAAGGCGTGGTTCAGATAATTGGCCGCCTGGGTCAGCTCGGCCGGCGAGTAGCGGCGCGAGGTGTGGATCATGCGGTTCTGCACCTCGTGGCCGTTCAGCACCAGCACCACCAGCACCCGGTTGCCCGACAGGGAGATGAACTCCACCTGGCGCACCGTGGGCTGTTCCCGGCGCGGCACCATGATCACCCCGGCCATGGAGGTGATTTCCGACAGCAGGGACGAGGCGGTCACCAGCACCTGCTGCGGGTCGGCCGCCTGGCTGAACTTGTCCTGCAACACCCTCACTTCACTCTGCGTCATGGGCTTGACGGTCAGCAGGCTGTCCACGAACAGGCGGTAACCCTGCACCGTGGGTATGCGCCCGGCCGAGGTGTGGGGCGCCTTGATCAGCCCCATGTCCTCCAGATCGGCCATGACGTTGCGTATGGTGGCGGGGCTCAGCTCCAGCCCCTGTCCCCGCGCCAGGGTGCGCGAACCTATGGGCTGCCCCTCGCGGATATAACGTTCCACCAGCAGCTTCAGCAGCTGCTGGGCGCGGTCGGACACGGCCATGGAGGGGGCTTTGCTCATTTCGCCTGCGTGTATCGTCGGAAGGGAAGGCCCTGGTTTAGCACTCTTACTATATGAGTGCTAACGGGGCAAATTATCAAGCCCGTGAAACAGGTGTCAAGGCGGCGGGACGGCGGTTGGCGCAGGGCGGCGGCCATGTTAACGTTAGCGCCATTTTTCCGGAGATGACGATGGCGGACACTTTCAAGCGCGCAGGGATCATCGGCAAGTATGCCGACCCCACGGTCGGGGCCACCCTCAAGGTGCTGGCCGACTACCTTGCCGCCCGCCAGATCGACGTGATGCTGGACGAGGCCACTGCCGAGGTGTGGACCGGGCACGGCCTGAACGTGGCCAACCGGGAGACCCTGGGCCAGGAATGCGACCTCGCCATCGTGGTCGGCGGCGACGGCACCCTGCTCAACGCCGCCCGTTCCCTCGCCCCCTTCGATATTGCCCTGGTGGGCGTCAACCAGGGCCACCTCGGCTTCCTCACCGACGTCTCCCCGGCGGAGATGGAGGAGAAGCTGGGCGAAATCTTTGCCGGCCAGTACAACGAAGACGAGCGTTTCCTGCTGCACTGCACCGTGCTGCGCGACGGCGAGCACATCAACGAAAGCGTCGCCCTCAACGATGTGGTGGTACACAAATGGGACGTGGCGCGCATGCTGGAGACGGAAACCTACGTCAACGGCCACTTTCTCAACAACCTGCGCTCCGACGGCCTGATCGTTTCCACCCCCACCGGCTCCACGGCCTACGCCCTGTCCGGCGGCGGACCGATCCTGCAACCCTGCCTCAACGCCATCGTGCTGGTGCCCATCTGCCCCCACACCATGAGCAACCGTCCCATCGTGGTGGACGGCGGCAACATCATCGAGATCATCGTGCGCGGCTCCGGCCACGCCCATGCCCAGGTCACCTGCGACGGCCAGATCAACTTCGGCCTGATGGCCGGTGATCGGGTACGGGTGCGCAAGGCCGAACACAAGGTGCGGCTGATCCACCCGGTGGATCACGACCACTTCCACATCCTGCGCAACAAGCTGAGCTGGGGCTGATTTGGCAAAGAATTCAGTCCGCAAATGAACGCAAAAAACGCCAATAAATCCCTTGACGCGTGTATGCAGCTTTGCCGCATATGCCGACTGGAATTACCCATTCGCGTACATTCGCGTTCATTGGCGGACTAGTTCTCCACTCCCATGCTCAAGCACCTCGCCATCCGCAATTTCGCCCTGGTCGAACACCTGGAACTGGAGTTCGCCCCCGGCATGACCGTACTCACCGGCGAAACCGGCGCCGGCAAGTCCATCCTGCTCGACGCCCTGGGCCTGGTGCTGGGCGACCGGGCCGACAGCGGCACCGTGCGCGCCGGCTGCGACCGCGCCGAAATCAGCGCCACCTTCGACGTCAGCAGCCTGACCGCCGTCGCTGCCTGGCTGGAGGAACGCGAACTCAACCTAGACGGCGAATGCATACTGCGCCGCACCGTCAGCGCCGACGGCGGCTCCCGCGGCTACATCAACGGCCAGCCCGCACCGGTACAGAGCCTGCGAGAACTGGGCGAGCAGCTGGTGGACATCCACGGCCAGCACGCCCACCAGTCGCTGCTCAAGCGCGACCTGCAACGCCAGCTGCTCGATGCCTATGCCGGCCACCTGTCCCTGGTCGATGAGGTAAGCGGCGCCTACCGTCGCTGGCACCAACTGCAACAGGAACTGGAGCGGCTGAGCCGCGCCGCCGGCGAGCGCGACTCACGGCTGGAACTGCTGCGCTATCAGGCGGGCGAACTGGAGGCCCTGGGCCTGACCGTCGAAGAGTTGCACACGCTGGAGGAAGAGCACGGCCGGCTGGCCAACGCCAGCCGTCTGCAGGAAGGCGCCCAGCGCGCCCTCGACCTGCTGTATGAAGGTGACGAACTGGCCATCGTCAGCCTGCTCGGCCGCACCCTGAACGAACTGCGCGACCTGCAAACCGTCGACAGCGCCCTGGCCGGCACCTGCGAGCTGCTGGAAGGTGCAACTATCCAGGCGCGCGAAGCCGCCGGCGAACTGCGCCACTATCTGGATCGCGCCGACCTCGATCCGGAACGAGTCAACTGGGTGGAACAACGCCTCGCCGCCGTGCAGGAGCTGGCACGCAAGCACCGCTGCCCGGGTGAGGAACTGCCTGCCCTGCTGGAACAGCTGCAGCAGGAACTGGCGGAGCTGGAACAGGCCGGCCAGCGCCTCGACGGCCTGGAGGCCGAAATCAGGCGCAGCCGCGACGACTACCTGAAACTCGCCGCAAAGCTTTCCGCCGGCCGCGGCAAGGCGGCGAAGACATTGGGCGAACAGGTCAGCGCCAACATGGCGCAACTTGGCATGAAGGGTGGCCGCTTCGAGGTGACCCTGGAGCCGCACGACAACGACGAACCTGCGCCGCACGGCATGGAGCGGGTGGATTTGCTGGTCACCGCCAATCCGGGCCAGCCGCTCAAACCCCTGAGCAAGGTCGCCTCCGGCGGCGAACTGTCACGCATCAGCCTTGCCATCCAGGTCATCAGTGCCGGCCGCGGCAGCATCCCCACCCTGATCTTCGACGAAGTGGATGTCGGTGTCGGCGGCGGCGTGGCGGAAATGGTGGGCAGGCAGTTGCACACCCTGGGCGGCGAGCGCCAGGTGCTGTGCGTCACCCACCAGCCCCAGGTCGCGGCCCAGGGTCATCAGCACCTGCAGGTGAGCAAGCAGAGCAAGGGTGAAAACACCCGCAGCGCGGTAAAGACGCTGAGCGCCGAGGAGCGGGTGGAGGAAATCGCGCGCATGCTGGGCGGCATGACCATTACCGAGCAGACGCTGTCCCATGCGCGGGAGATGCTGTCCTTGTCGCAGGGCAAGGCACAGGGTACGAAGGACAAGGGAAAGAAGAAAAGCGCCCCGGCTTGACCGGTCTGTGCCTAGGGTGCGCACCGCGCACCATGCATCTGCCTCGGGAAAAAAGGTGCGCGCCGCCCCCCAGCCTTCTCAGCCCTTCTCCTTCTTCCGGCACTCCTTGCAGATGCCGTAGATATACAGGCTGTGGTCAGTCATGGAGTAGCCGAACTTGTCGGCGATGGCCTTCTGCCGCTCTTCGATGGTGGGATCGAAAAACTCGTCGACCCGTCCGCACTTGGTGCAGAGGATATGGTCGTGGTGCCGCCCCTCGTCCATCTCGAACACGGACTGGCCGCCCTCGAAGTGGTGGCGAGTGAGGATGCCGGCCTGCTCGAACTGGGTCAGCACACGGTATACCGTGGCCAGCCCCACATCCTCGCCGTGTTCCAGCAGGGCCTTGTAGACGTCCTCGGCGCTCATGTGGCGCGCGGTGCCGCCGGACTCCAGGATTTCCAGGATCTTGATGCGCGGCAGAGTCGCCTTCAGCCCCACCTTTTTCAGAAACTGACTATCCATTTCCTTCTCGTACGCGGTCTGACTTGGAGTATCATGGGGCAACGATAACGCAGCCCTGAACAACAATGCAAAAGATTCTCATTTGTTTAACCTTGTGCGCCGTCCTCTCCGCCTGCGCCTATAAGCCAGACATCCAGCAGGGAAATATGGTGACGCAGGACAAGCTGGCGCAGCTCAAGATCGGCATGGACAAGCGGCAGGTCCGGTTCATCATGGGCTCCCCCATGCTCACCGATCCCTTCCATCAAAGCCGCTGGGATTATTACTACAGCATGACGCCCGGCCGCGAGGACACGGTGCGCCACGGCGCGACCCTGTATTTCGACGGCGAGCGCCTGAGCCGCATCGAAACCCACGGCGCGGTGCCGCCGGCCGAATACCCGGAAAAAGCCGGCGCACCGGATTAGGCGCCGGTCGCGGCCCGTCCGGCTAGACCGCGTCCTCCGCCTCGCCGCCGCCCTTCTTCATCCGCTTGCCTTCGGCGGCACGCTGCTTGCGCACCTCCTTGGGATCGGCGATCAGGACGCGGTAGATTTCCACCCGGTCCCGCGCCCGCAGTACCTCGTCCGGCTTGGCCAGGCGACCGAAGATGCCCACCTTGTTCACCGCCAGGTCGATTTCCGGATAGCGGTTCAGCAGGCCGGAGCGCTCGATGGCCTGCCGCAACGTCGTTCCGGCCTCCACCTCGACCGTCACGATCTCCTGTACGTCCGGCAGCGCATAGGCCACCTCGACCTGAATGTGCTCATTGTTTTCCATACACTTCCCGCGCACGTTTGCAAAAGGAATCCACCAGGGTATTGGCGATTTGGGTAAAGATCGGCCCCATGGCCAGGCCCACCAGGCGGCTGGAAAACTCGAAATCGAGATCCAGCGACACCTTGCAGGCCTGCTCGCCGAGTATGTCGAAGCGCCAGTAGCCTTCCAAATGGCGAAACGGTCCTTCCACCAGCCGCATCTCCATCATCTTGTCCTGCTGCAGACGGTTCAGCGTGGTAAAGGACTTGTGCAGCCCGCCATGGGCGATATCGATGGAGGCCCTAACCTCGTCCACGCTGCGCGACAGCACGCGGCTGGAACGGCACCAGGGCAGGAAGCTGGCGTAGGCATCGATATCGTTCACCAGGGCGAACATCTGGCTGCTGCTGTACGGCACCAGCGCGCTTTTATGTATCGTCGTCACAAACGGTTCAACCACGGTTTGAGCATGCCGATGGCATGCAGGAAGATGAGGAGCACGGCAACCGGCGTAATGTAGCGGGTAACGAAACGCCAGCCCCGGTAGACCGGTCCGTCGCCGATCCCCAGTTCACTGATCGACGACTCGCGCCGCATGGCCCAGACCGCAAACACGGCAATCAACAGACCGCCCAGCGGCAGCATGATGTTGACCGTGAGATAGTCGAGTACATCAAAGAAGGTTAGTCCCCACAGCTTGTAGCGCTCGCCCGACCAGAGGTTGAAGGAGAAAATGGTTCCCAGCCCCAGCAGCCAGGTAACCCCGCCGGCCAGGGCCGATGCCATAACCCGGTTCATGCGCATGTTCTCCACCATATAGGCCACCAGCGGTTCGATGAGCGATATGGCCGAGGTCCAGGCGGCGAAGATCAGCAGCAGGAAAAACAGCGCACCGAAGAACTCGCCGCCCGGCATGCGGCCGAAGGCGATGGGCAAGGTCTGGAAGATCAACCCCGGCCCGGCGGCCGGAGTGAGTCCGTTGGCGAAGACGATGGGAAAAATGGCCATGCCCGCCAGCAGCGCCACCAGGGTATCGGCGCCGGCAATGGTAAAGGTGGCGTGGGTGATGGACACGTGGCGCGGCAGGTAGGAGCCGTACACCATGATCGCGCCCATGCCGAGGCTCAGGGTGAAGAAGGCGTGGCCCATGGCGATAAGCACGCTGTTGGGGGTGAGCTTGCTGAAGTCAGGGTTGAACAGGAACACCAGCGCCTGCTGAAAGGAGCCGGTATTCATGGCATAGCCCACCAGCACCAGCAACAGCAGCAAAAGCAGCGGCATCAGGTAGCGCACGGCCCGCTCCAGACCGCTGCGCACGCCGCGCGCCACCACCACCATGGTCATCACCATGAACACCGTGTGCCAGGCCAGCAGGCGCTCCGGGTCGGCCACCAGGCTGTAGAAGATATTGTTGACGCCGTCCGCGGTCAGTCCGGTGAACACACCGCCGGCGGTGCGCACCAGATAGGCCAGGGCCCAGCCGGCGATGACGCTGTAATAGGACAGAATCAGAAACCCGGACAGAATGCCCAGCCAGCCCAGATAGCGCCACCAGCCGTGACGCCCCTCCTCCTGGGCCAGGTGGCGCATGGTGTTGATGGGGCTGCGCCGGCCGCGGCGGCCGAGCATGATCTCCGCCATCATGATGGGGATGCCGATAAGGACGATGCAAACCAGATACAGCAGGACAAAGGCGCCACCGCCGTTTTCGCCGGTGATGTAGGGAAACTTCCAGATGTTGCCCAGCCCCACCGCCGAACCGGTGGCGGCGAGCACGAAGGCCCAGCGCGACGACCATTGGCCGTGTATGGGCTCCCTAGATGGCTTCATGGCTCTCCCCGTTTTCCCCCAAACCGGCGCAATTGTCGGCGAATTCGCCACGCGCCTCAACACATGCCGATCGCTTCCGCCCGGACAGCCCCGTATAATGCGCCCCCATGTCGAAACAGATCTCAACCACCAAAGGCGCCGGCACCAGCACCATCGCCGCCAACAAAAAGGCGCGCCACGACTTCTTCATCGAAGATCGCATGGAGGCCGGCATCGCGCTGGAAGGCTGGGAAGTCAAGAGCCTGCGCGCCGGCCGCGTCCAACTGGTGGACAGCTACGTCATCATCAAGGACAACGAGGCCTGGCTGCTGGGGGCGCTGATCACCCCGCTGCCCACCGTGTCCACCCACTACGTACCTGATCCGAAGCGCACCCGCAAACTGCTGCTGCACCGCCAGGAGCTGGACAAGCTCATCGGTGCCGTGGAACGCAAGGGCTACACCCTCATCGCCCTGTCGCTGTACTGGAAGCGCGGCACCTGCAAGGTCGAGCTGGGCCTGGCCAAGGGCAAGCAGGCCCACGACAAGCGCGATAGCGAGCGTGACCGCGACTGGCAACGCGAAAAGCAGCGCCTGATGAAGAGCTCGCGCTGACGGCCGCCGCCGTTTTACCGTGACAGGGAACTTCCCTGCCGCTATCATCTCCAATGTTCCGACATCAATGGGGGCGACCTGGCTTCGACGTGGGTTGCGAAACCGGAGGTGCATGCCGAGGCGCAGACTACCTCGTAAATCCAGCTGCAAACCATATAGTTGCCAACGACGACAACTACGCACTCGCTGCTTAAAACCCAGTAGGGTGCCCTCTGACCGGATACGTGCCTGTGCGTCCGTAATCAGGGGTCGACTCTCACAGGATCGCGACAAGGTTTGTTCGGGGCTGCGTCGCTAAAACCTTACCGGGCTCGCCGTCTGTCTTCCCTGCCCGTCGGGTAGCAGCCGGTTAAACCAATAGGCGTGGATAAGCATGTAGAGCCGATGGCAGAGGACTTGCGGACGCGGGTTCGATTCCCGCCGCCTCCACCATTTTTTCTTGTTTATATAAAGAGTTACAGCCACACAAAACCCGCGTCCAGTGACGCGGGTTTTGTGTTTTTATTGCCCCGGCGAACGCTATTCCGCCAGCAGCTGCGTCATTCCCCCGGCCCAGCTGATGGATTCCAGATAGGAATCGGTGATCTGCCCGGCGCTCAGGCCCAGCGTGTTCATCTCCTTCCAGTCGCCGCGCTCCGCGCGCAATACCATGTTCAGCACTTCTCCCAACGGCCCGCTGCGCCGGGTAATGCCGGCCACGATATCGTCCGCCAGTGAAATCGAGTCGATGATTTCTTCCAGCGGCATATCGACGAAAGCATCGAGAGACGAGAATAACCCGGCCAGGAAATATTTGTCCTTTTCCATCTCCTGGCTGCGGGCCACAGCGATGAGCTCGCACATCTTGGCCCGCGTGAGGGTAGTCACCATCAACTCCAGACTTTTGTCCTGCAACTGGGAAAGGGCAATCAGATTGAGCCAGATGCGGATGTTCTTCTGGCCCAGCAACACCAGGGCGTGGCGGATCGACTCCACTTTGCGCCGCAGGCCGAAGTAGGCGGAGTTGATGTAGCGCAGCAGCTTGTAGGCCAGGGTGGCGTCGGTGGAAATGGTCTGCGCCAATTCGTCGAACTTGAATTCAGAGGCATTGAGCTTGTGCAGCAGGTGCATGGTGGCCAGCCGCGACGGCACGGCCTGCTTGCCGCGCAGCACCGCCGGCTCACAGAAAAAATAGCCCTGGAACATATCGAAACCCAGCGCCATGCATTTGGCGAACTCTTCGCGGGTTTCCACCTTTTCCGCCAACAGCCGCACGTTGAACGGCTGCAACAATTCAACATGGCGCTTGAGGCCGGCCTCGTCGTGCTGGCGGATATCGATCTTGACGATATGAGCGATGCGCAGTAGCGGCACCATTTCCTCGCGGTAGACGAAATCATCCAGCGCGATCTCATAGCCCTGCTGGGCCAGCGCAGTCAGCGCCGTCACCATCTCCGCATCGGGCGCGATATCCTCCAGTACCTCCAGAGTCACGGCGTCGTGGCTGAAGGGCAGCGGGTATTCGCCCAGCAGGAACGGACGGGTGAGATTGACGTAGGCGCGACGCTGGCCGGTGACGCGGTCCAGGCCGATATCCATGAAAGTGTTGATGAAGACTTCGGTGGTGGCGAGGTCGGGATCGCGGATGTCCGCATGCTTTTCGTCGCGGGCGCGATAGAGCAGTTCGTAGGCTACAACTTGTTGACTGCGATTGAATATCGGCTGTCGCGCGACAAAAACATCCATTGCCGGGGCGTTCCTCTTTCCTCAGGCCGCCCGCCGGCGTCGAGGCATTATTTTCCGGCGATGTAGCGCCGGTCGTCGAAAGTGGTCAGCCACTGCGGCTTCATCAAGGCCATCCCGGTCACCAGCATGCCGGTCATGAATCCTTCGCCAAACACCATGAACGGCACGAATGGCAGATAGTCGTGCAGGACGGTGTCCAGCCGGTATGGCCCCAGCATCACCAGCAACAGCGACGAGGTGAACACCGTAAGCGCCATGGCCAGGCCGGCACAGAAATAGGCGTTGACGATTATGTAGACAAAGAAATGATGGGGCAAGTGCTTGACCGCCAGATGGTAGACCGCGCGCGTAACCAGTATGGGTATCGCCCCCATCACCAGGGCATTCAGCGCAAATCCCTGCCAGGCGACGGCGCCGTTGATCACGCCGCCGGCCAGCACCAGGCTCACGGCGAGGAAGGCGATAGCCCAGTCGAACATGAGCATGAGCAGGGTGCCGCCCAGCAGGTGGAAGGTGAGTCCAGGCTTGATGCCGGCCTTGAGGCTCCAGATCAACAGCAGCAGCACGCAACTGCCCAGCAGCACGTTCAGCAGTTCCTTGTCACGAAAACGCCGCCAGGGTGCATTGCGCACGGCAGCCGCAAACACCACGACAAACAACACCGTGGCACCCCAGTTCAACCAGTCGGGAAATACGTTGTAGGGGAGATTCATGAACGCCTCACCGGAAAGACCCGACAACCAGTATGGCAGAAATGCGAAAAGTTAAAAAAAAGCGCAACCGGGGTGGTTGCGCCAACGCCCTACCGGGGAGAGCGGACGTAGGGGGATGAGCTTGGCGGTCAGCGCTGCTTGCTGCGGTAATCCTCAATGGCGGCCTTGATGGCATCCTCGGCCAGCACCGAGCAGTGGATCTTCACCGGCGGCAGGGCCAGTTCCTCGGCGATCTGGCTGTTTTTGATCTGCGCCGCCTCGTCCAGGGTCTTGCCCTTCATCCATTCGGTCACCAGCGAACTGGAGGCGATGGCAGAGCCGCAGCCATAGGTCTTGAACTTGGCGTCCTCGATGACGCCGTCGGGGCGAACCTTGATTTGCAGCCGCATCACGTCACCGCAGGCCGGCGCGCCCACCATGCCGGTTCCCACGTCGGCGGCGTCCTTGTCCAGCGCGCCGACGTTGCGCGGATTTTCGTAGTGCTCGATAACCTTGTCGCTGTAAGCCATGATTTCACCTCGTTGCCATCCATCCCGACCCCACTCGCGGCGGGGCTATACCATAGTATTTTAGTCAAGATTAGCGCCGTGACTCCAGGCCGTCAAGCGGGAAGTCGCGGGCGGCAGTATAATCGGCCGCTGATCCTCCATGCCCTCGCCGCCCTCATGCTGTCGCATCTGTTCCGCTCCCTAAGCTACCGGCAATTTCGCGTCTTCTACTTCGGGCAGATGATCTCGGTCACCGGCACCTGGATGCAGAACATGGCCCAGGCCTGGCTGGTATACCGTCTCAGCCAGTCGACCCTGATGCTGGGCACGGTGGCCTTTGCCGGCCTGCTGCCGGTGCTGTTGTTCGGCCTGGCCGGCGGCATGCTGGCCGACCGCATTCCACGCCGCTCGTTGCTCATCGCCGTGCAACTGATAGCCATCGCCCAGGCTTTGCTCATGGCCCTGCTGGTAATCGGCGGATGGGTGGAAACATGGCATGTGGTGGTGCTGGCGTTCGTGCTGGGCGTGGTGCATGCGGTGGAAATGCCGAGCCGCCATTCCCTGCTGGCCGAACTGGTGCCGGCCCAGGATCTGCCCAACGCCATCGCGCTCAACTCCAGCACCTTCAACCTGGCCCGTTTCGCCGGCCCCGCCATCGCCGGCAGCCTGGTCGCCGCCTATGGCGAGGGACCGGTATTCCTGGTCAATGCATTCAGCTTTCTTGCCGTACTGTGGGGATTGTTGAGTCTCAGCGCCGGCCGTAGCGCCGCCAGCGAGGCGGCACAAAGCCAGTGGCGCCGCCTGCGCGAGGGGCTGGCCTATGCCTGGGGAGAACGGCCGATACGGGCCGCGCTGATTTTGCTGGCACTGTGCAGCCTGACCGCACCCACCTACACCGTGCTGATGCCGGTGTTCGCGCACCAGGTGTTTGACGGCGACGCCCGGCTGCTGGGCCTGCTGCTCGGCAGCGCGGGCGTCGGTGCACTGCTTGCGGCCATCCGGCTGGCCTGGCTGGGCGGCCGACAGCACCTCAGCCGCAACGTGGCCACTGCGGCGATGGCGGCCGGCACAGGCATGCTGCTGTTCGCCAACACGACCTTCCTGCCTTTCGTCCTGCCGTTGCTGGTGTTGTTAGGTTTCTCCATCACCACCATGGCCGCCTCCATCAACACCCTGATCCAGATGCAGGTGCCCAATCAGCTGCGTGGCCGCATCATGGCGCTGTTTTCCGTGCTGTTCATCGGCGTCACTTCCATAGGCAACCTGACGGCGGGCTATACCGCCACCCACCTCGGTGTGGCAGCGACGGTCATGGGGGCGGGAGCGGTGTGCCTGATCACCGGATCGGTATATCGGTTGATGCTGCCGAAACAGGTGTGATCAAACCTGCTCCACCGCCACGTGGCCGTGGCGGCGGCAATGCTGCAGGACCTCATGCAGCAGGCGGTTGACCTGCCGGCGCTCGTCGCGCTGGAAGCCGTCGGCCATGCGCGCGGCATAGCCCGGCGGAATGTGTACACAGTCCTGGTAGCCGGTGACCTCGGCCAGACGCGCATCGTGATACACCCGCACCCGAAGGGTGAGCGGCGGCGGCAGCTGGCCCTCCCCCGCCATCCCCGTGGTAAGAAGCAGCAGCGAGGTGTACGGGCCGCACTCCTCCACCTGCACTCCCAGGGCGTGACGCCCGGCGTCGGACTCCAGAACGAAACGGGCTCCGGAACGCAGCGTGGGCAACAGCCGGCGCAACAACAGGTAGTTTTCTTCGAACAGCCACAACGGGTGCGGTCGCAACTCCCGGCGGCGGGAAAGGGGAATACGGTTCATGCGGGCAGCGTAACAGAATATCGGCGCGGACGATTATTTTCCCAGCCAGTCGCCGAGGCGCGCACGCAGGCGCAGATGGGCCTGGCTCAGCAGCTGGCTGATGCGTGACTCGCTCACGCCGAGCACGGCGCCGATCTCCTTGAGATTGAGTTCCTTGTCGTAATACAGGCTCAGCACCAGCCGTTCGCGCTCGGGCAGGGTGTCGATGGCACCAGCCAGGCTGGTGGCAAAACGTTCGTCCTGCACCGCCTGCAAGGGCGCCGGCGCATTCTCGTCCGATCCGTCCCCCATCGCGCCTTCGTCCAGCCCCAGGTCTTCGAAATTGATCACCTTGCTGGTGCTCGCGTCGAGCAGGATATGGTGGTACTCATCGAGGGAAATGCCCAGCTCGTCGGCAACCGCCTGACCGGACGCATCGCGCCCCGTTTCCGCTTCCACCCTACGCACCGCTGCCGCAACGTCGCGCGCCTTGCGGTGAACCGATTTGGGCGCCCAGTCGTTGCGCCGCAGCTCGTCCAGCATGGCGCCGCGCACGCGGATTGAGGCATAGGTTTCGAAGCTTGCACCCTGGTGCTCGTCATAATGCTTGGCCGCATCCAGCAGGCCGATCATGCCCGCCTGTATCAGATCGTCGACCATGACGCTGGCGGGCAGGCGTCCGACCATGTGATAGGCAATACGCTTCACCAGCGGCGCATAACGCGTCACCAGTTCATCGTTGGAACGTATCCCCTGGGCGGTATACATGAGTGCATCTGAATCATCGGAAGGAGGTCAGAATTATGGCACAGGAGGAAAGAGGGCAGTAACAAAAGGGCCCGGAGCATGGCTCCGGGCCCGGTTCGTGTCACGTTCCTGCGGCGTATCAGGCGTAGTAGTCGACCGCACCCAATCCGGAACCGCCGTGCAGCACCGTCTCTACCGGCGCTCCCTCGTCGGCCGTCAGGCCGTCACCCCGCCCGTGCTGGCCACGGCCCTGGTCTCCGGAGAAGCCCGCCGCCTGATCGCGGCGCTGATCGAAGGATTGATGTGAAACATCCGACTGCGCCAGGTTGAGGCCGTTGTCCTGCAGCATGTCGCGCAGGCGCGGCATCGCCGCCTCCAGGGCATCGCGGGTTACGGCATGGTGCGCCACGAAAGCCACCGAGGCCTGTTCCTTCTGCATCGAGATATGCACCTCGATGGGCCCCATGTTCTTGGGGTTGAGGGATATCTGCGCCTCCTGCACCCCCTGCTTGGCCATCCACACCACACGCTCGGCAAAGGCATTGTCCCAGCCGCTCTGGCGCACAGGCACGTCCAGGGCCAGGGTCTGGACCGGAGCCGGAGCCGCGCTTGCCGCCGTGCTGCTAACGGTGGATGCGGCCATGGCCATCGGCGGCGGCGCCATGTCCTTCTGTGCCGCCAGCCCCGCCAGACGGAACAGGGCCTCGGTACTCTGCCCCTGTCCCTGGCGGTTGCCCATGTCGCCGCGCTGGCTGTCCAGCTGGGCCGTTATCGCCTGCCACCCCTTGAGAAAGCCGCCGTCCTGCGCGCTGTCTTCCCCTTCCGTGGCCAGCACAGGCTCATCCTGTGCAACACGGGTGGCGGCGGCCTGCTCCCGACCTCGCCCGGCGACCGCCAGCGCGTGCATCCAGCGCGGCAAATCCGCGCCATCCGCCTCTCCGCTGCCGTCGGCCTGGACGGTATCCGTCGTTTCAGCGGCAACCTGCGGCAAGGCGGGCGGCAAAACATTGCCGCTTTCCGTCGCCTCCACCTGCGGCTCGCTGACCGCCTCCGGGGTTTTGCTCACCGGCTCGTCCACCACCGGCTGCGGCACCAGGGCCAGAATCGGGGTGGTGGTTTCATCGGCAGCGACTTCTTCTCCCTCGGCCATACCTCCGGCAACGGTGGTCTCCTCGGCGGGGGCAGCACTGGTCTCCTCAGCCTCGGCCGGTTCGGTACGCTGCTCGCTTTTCTGTGCGGAATCAGCCTTTTTTTCGCTGCGGGCGGGCTTTTCCGCCTCCCGCGCCGCGGGCTTCTGCCCTTCGGCGGTCTTGTCCATCTGTCCCTTCAGGGTATCGCCGAACAGGCCGGACGACTCCTTGCTGCCCGAGTCCTGGCGCCGCGCGCCGCCGGCGCCGCCCGTAGGCTGCAGCATCTCCGCTATTCCGCTCTTGGCATTCAACATGACGTTTCTCCAAATCGCTTGCCCTTGCCTCTACAGTGACAGAGCAAATCGTGTGCCATACGTTCCCGGTTCAGGATTCATCCTTGCCCAGGGTGGCGCGGCCACCGTGCTGGGCCATCTCATCCGCTTCCTTCTGATCCCGCTGTCCCTGCTCGTACAGTTCCTGCTCGCTGTAGCGCTCAACCACCTTGTCCAGGCTTCGGCTCTTGCGATAGGCGCTCTGCCACAGCTGCCTCTTGTGTTCACAGGCGCGGGCGGCGCTGTGCACCATCTGCTGCTGTTGCTCGATGGCCTGGTTCAGGCTGGCCATGAAACGCTGCAACTCCTGAAACCGCGCCGAGCTGATGCCACTGCTGCCCTGGCTGTGCATGTCGCGCACATACTCGGCGTGATACAGCCGCAATTCCGCCAGCCGCTCCTCCTGCTCCTGCAAAAACCGTTGTGCGTTGCCCAGTTCCTTGGCCGCGGCCTGTTCCCGCATCTCGGCGACGCGCAACACCGGCTGCATGCGTTTTGAACGGGTCATGATTCACACTGCCCCTGTAATTACGGCGGCACCCTTGCGGGCGCCATTCAGCGCCGCGCCAGTGTCCCGCCCGGTGCCGCGCTGCTTTCCACCACGGCCGTGAGGTCGTGCATGCTCTGTTCGAAGTCCACCGGCTCGTCGATCCCCTGTTGCAGAAAATCCGTCAGCGACGGATACAGCCGGATGGCCTCGTCGATCTGCGGATTGGAGCCTTTGACGTAGGCGCCGACGCTGATCAGGTCGCGGTTCTGCTGATAGGTCGAGTAAATGCGTTTGAAGCCGCGCGCCGCCTGCTGGTGTTCCGTGTCGGTAATCTCGGTCATGGCGCGGCTGATGGACGCCTCGATGTCGATGGCCGGATAGTGTCCCGCCTCGGCCAGCCGGCGCGACAGCACCACATGGCCGTCGAGGATGGCGCGCGCGGAATCGGCGATGGGGTCCTGCTGATCGTCGCCCTCGGTGAGCACGGTGTAGAACGCGGTGATGGAACCGCCGCCCACGTCGCCGTTGCCGGCGCGCTCCACCAGCTGCGGCAGCTTGGCGAACACCGAGGCGGGATAACCCTTGGTGGCGGGCGGCTCGCCGATGGCCAGGGCCAGTTCGCGCTGCGCCTGGGCATAGCGGGTGAGGGAATCCATCAGCAGCAGCACGTCGCGGCCCTGATCGCGGAAATATTCCGCCACGCTGGTGGCCAATGCAGCGCCGTGCAGGCGCATTACCGGCGTGGCATCCGCCGGCGCCGCCACCACCACGGCGCGGGCCATGCCCTCTTCGCCGAGGATGTTCTCGATGAACTCCTTCACTTCGCGCCCGCGTTCGCCGATCAGACCGACCACGATGACGTCGGCAGTGGTGAAGCGGGTCATCATGCCGAGCAGCACGCTCTTGCCCACGCCGCTGCCGGCGAACAGGCCCATACGCTGGCCGCGGCCGACGGTGAGCAGGGTGTTGATGGCACGCACGCCGACGTCCAGGGGCTCGCGTATGGGACGGCGCGCCATGGGATTGATGGGGCGTCCTGCAAGGGGAATGCGGGCGGTGGTCTCAATCGGACCCTTGCCGTCCAGCGGCATGCCGGCGCCATCGATGACGCGTCCCAGCATGCCGTCGCCCACGGCGGCCTCGTAACTGCGTCCGGTGGGAATGACCCGCGCGCTGGGTCCGATGCCGCGGATCGGACCGGTGGGCATCAGATAAAGTTTTTCCCCGGCAAACCCCACCACTTCGGCCTCGATGGATTCACCGCCGGCATTTTCCACCAGGCAGCGGGCACCGACGTTGGCGCGCACGCCCACCGCCTCCAGGGTCAGCCCGATCATGCGCGTCAGCCGCCCTTCCACCACGAAGTTCTGCATCTCGTCGAGCTGGCGCCCGGCGCGCTGCATGGCGGCGGACCAGCGTTCACTGCGCGTCATTTTGATTCTGCTCCGGCGCCGCGTCGGTACGGCGTTCGCCGCCCAGCAGCTGCGCGACCACCGCGGCGATGCGCTTCTCCACCGTGGCGTCGATTTGGGAATGTTCGGCGCTGATGCGGCAGCCGCCGCGCGTCAGCAGCGCATCCTCGACGATGCGCCAGCTGGACTCCTCGCCGGCGCCGGCGGCCAGGGCATCGCGCACCAGCGCGGCATCCTCGGGATGCAGGTGGATGCTGACACGGCGCGTGGCCGCCGGCAGCGCCGCCAGGGCCTCGCGCACCACGGCCACCACCTGGCCCGGATCGCTTTTCAGCTCGCGACGGATGATCTGGCGCGCAATGGCCAGGGCCAGGGTCACCAGTTCCTGCTCCACCTGCGCATCCACATCCTGCAGGGGCAGCGTGAAGGCATTGATGATCTGGTTCAGGCGTTGCGCGGCGGCGCGCACTTCCTTCTGCCCCGCTGCCAGACCTTCCTTGCGTCCGGCCTCGAAACCTTCGCGCTGCGCCTCCTGCCGGATCTGTTCCAGCTGCTCGGCGGTCAGGGGCCGCAGTGCAGCGGCATCCACATCCTCCACCCGCGTACGCCGCGCCAGCGGCGAGCGCACGTCGGGCAATTCCCAGCGCTCGTAGGCGGCACTGTCGTCCGCACTGATGACCTTAGACGAACTCATCACCACCGCCTCCCAGGGAGATGTCGCCGCTCTCGGCCATGCGACGGGCTATGGCCAGGATTTCCTTCTGGGCGGATTCCACTTCGGACAGACGCACCGGACCGCGCGCCTCGAGGTCGTCGCGCAGCATTTCGGCGGCGCGCTTCGACATGTTCTTGAGCACCTTCTCGGTTACCGCAGCATCGGCGCCCTTCAGGGCAATGATAAGGGTGTCGGAGGAAACTTCGCGCAACAGCGCCTGGATGCTGCGATCGTCCACTTCCGCCAGGTTGTCGAACACGAACATGAGATCCTGAATCTTCTGTCCCAGTTCGCCGTCCACTTCCTTCACCTTGTCAATGATAGCTCCCTCCACGGCGGTATCCATGAAGTTGAGGATATTGGCCGCGGTCTTGGTACCGCCGACGCTGGAAGATTTCAGGTTGCCCGACGAGCCGGAGAACTGCTTCTCCAGGATGTCATCCAGTTCCTGCAGGGCGCTGGGCTGGATGCCGTCGAGGCTGGCGATGCGCATCAATACGTCGGCACGCATGTTCTCCGGCAGCAGGCTCAACACCTCCGCCGCCTGATCCGCGTCGAGGTAGGACAACACGATGGCAATAATCTGCGGATGCTCCAGCCGCACTACTTCGGCGATGGCGCGTGGCTCCATCCACTTCAGTGCCTCCAGCCCCTTGGACGAACGGCCGAGCAGGATGCGATCGATGAGGCCGGAGGCCTTGTCCTCGCCGAGGGAATTGACCAGTATCTTGCGCAGGTATTCTTCCGAACCGACGCCGAGGGCGGTCTGATCGCCGAAGGTTTCGGCGAAGTTCGACACCACGTCCTCCACCTGGTCGCGCGACACATTGGACGTGGAGGCCATCGCCTCGCCGATGCGCTGCACTTCCTTCGGCCCCATGTGCTTCATGATGGCCGTGGCAACCTCTTCGCCCAGAGCCATCATCAGGATGGCAGCGCGCTCCGGTCCGTTCAGCTTTGTTTTCTTTTCAGCCATGATGTACGCACCCGATTACTTTTCTTCGCCGGACACCCAGGTCTTGATCACCTGCGCCACATGCTTGGGATCCTGGCGCGCCATGTCACGAATCATGCCGATATTGCCTTCGTAGGTGTTTTGCTGCGGCAGCTGCATCACCCCACCCGGACCACCCAGAGTCAGGCGATCCTCGGTCATGCCGCCCTCCGCTGCCGCCGGCTTGGGCTGCGGTTTGACCGTGGCCAGGCTGCGCAGCAGCGGGCGCAACACGCCCAACAGGAACAGGATGAACACTAGTGCGCCGATGAGCTGCTTGCCGGCATCCATCACCCAGGGCTGCTTCCACAGCGGCGGCTCCGGCAGAGGCTCCACCGCCTGCGCCGTCTGGAACGAGGCATTGATGACGTTGACCGTGTCGCCGCGCTGCGCGCTGTAGCCTACCGCTTCGCGCACCAGCGCGGCGATGCGCTCGATCTCCTCGGCACTGCGCGGCTCGCGCACCACCTCGCCGCCGTCGCCCACCGACTGGCGATCATCCACCACCACCGCCACCGACAGGCGGCGCACTTCGCCCGAGGCCAGCTTGCTGTGGCTGATGGTACGGTCCAGCTCATAGTTCTTGGTGGCGCGATTGAGGCTCTTGCCGCTCTGTACCGTCGTCGGCGCGCCGGGCTGGCCGGCGGCGCGCTCCGGCACCGACGGGGTGGCCGGCGGCGTGTTGGTGAGTGCGCCGGGTACGCCCTGGGCGCCCTCATCCGTCATACGCTCCTCGTAGACCTGCTCGCTGCGCAGCGCCGGCAGATCCGGGTTGAAGCTCTCCTGGGTCTGTTCGGTAACGGTGAAATCCACCTCCGCCGATACCTGCGCACGTACGCCGTTCATGCCGACGATGGGCGCGATGATGTTCTCGATGCGCGCGATATAGCTTTCTTCCAGCTTGCGCGTGTAGTCAAACTGCTCCTGGTTTACCGCCACGTTGGCACCCTGCTTCTTGGCACTGAGCAGGCGGCCGTTCTGATCCACCACGGTGACGCGGCCCGGCTCCAGGTTGGGGATGCTGGAGGCCACCATATGGGTGATGGCCGCCACCTGCGCCTCTTCCAGGGTACGGCCGGGGTACAGGGTGACCAGCACCGAGGCGCTGGGCTGCTGGCGTTCGCGGATGAAGGCCGTCTGCTTGGGCAGGGCCAGGTGTATGCGGGCGTTTTCCACGCTGTTGATGGTGGTGACCGAACGCGCCAGTTCCCCTTCCAGGGCGTGCTGGTAGCGGGCGGTTTCCAGGAACTGGCTGGTGCCGAATTCCTGCTTCTGCTGCATGATGTCGAGACCGGAGGCGCTGCTGTGCGGCAGGCCCTCGTTGGCCAGCTTCAGGCGCAGCTCGTGCACGGCGCTGGACGGCACCATCAGGGCACCGGTCTTTTCGTCCAGCTTGTACCTGACGCCCTGCTTCTGCAGCGCGTCCATCACCTGGGAGGCGTCCTTGCTGCCGAGATTGGCGTAGAGCACGCTGTAGTTGGGTTCTTGTGACCACATTATCACTACCGCAACCATAGCTATACTGGCTGCTACGCCGAACATCAGCACGAGTTGCCGTACCATTGGAAGATGCCCAAACCCCTCTAGAGGCGCGGTCACACTGTCAGCTTTTACCAGTTCCATCGTCGTATCCGCCTGCGTTCGTTAATGTCAGACCTGCATCCGCATGATTTCCTGGTAGGCCTCGACCAGCTTGTTGCGGGTCTGGACCATGGCCTGGAAACCGAGCTCGGCCTTGCTGGATGCAATCATGGTGTCCGCCAGCGAGACCGAGGGGTCCCCCATGCTGACGGCTGTCTTCATTTCGGCAGCGTTCTGCTGCAAGGCACTCACCTGTCCGATGGAGTCCCGCAGCATCGACGAGAAATTGACAGCGGAAGCCGCCGCCGGGTTCTCGGCAGGCGCACTACGGGCCGCGGCGGCCGCGGCGCGCAGTTGCGTAAGTAATTGACTGGTATCGATAGTATTCATGATTCTGTACCCTCGGGCCGGTGCCACGATATCGTCACGTGATTAGCCGATGCATATAGCGGGCCAACTCTAGGGAAGGAGGCAGAAGGAAGGGCTTGCCGAGCTGTTTCAACAACCCAAAATGCAGAAGCTCTAACCACGGGGAGCACGGGGATGTGGGACCGGACGTTGCCTTATCCCCTCTGTGCCCCGTGTTCCCCGTGGTTCAGCTGTTTTGTTCGTGGAATTTCAAGATGCCGTCCAGCCAGGTCAAAGCGAATAACCTTCCTCACGCAGGCGGGCCAGCTTGTAGCGCAGGGTGCGCGGGCTGATGCCCAGGCGTTCGGCGGCGGCCTGACGGCTGCCCTGGCGCAGCGCGTCCATGATCAGCTGGTGTTCGTGCTGCTTCAGGCCGTCATTGAGGTCGGCCTCGTCCTCCGGCGCGGCAGGCGCCGGGGGGGATGCCGGCTGTGCGGTCTCGAACAGCAGATCGGCGGGCTGTATCTCCTGGCCGTCCTGCAAAATCAGGGCGCGTTGCAGCAGGTTGTCCATTTCCCGCACGTTGCCCGGCCAGTCGTAGCCCAGCAAGGCCTGCTCCGCCGTGGCGGCCAGACGCGGCGCGGGGCGCCCCATCTTGCGCGCCAGCTGCGCCAGCAGCACTCGCGCCAGCGGCACGATATCGGCGCGGCGTTCGCGTAGCGGTGGCAGATGCAGGGGGAATACATTGAGGCGGTAATACAGGTCCTCGCGGAAACGCCCGTCCTGCACCGCATCGCGCATGTCGCGGTTGGAGGTGGCCAGCACGCGCACGTCCAGCGCGAGAACCCGGCCGCCGCCGAGCCGCTCCACTTCGCGCTCCTGCAACACGCGCAGCAACTTCGCCTGTAGCGCCAGATCCATCTCGGATATCTCGTCCAGCAGCAAAGTGCCGCCCTGGGCCTGCTCGAACTTGCCCGGAGTGGTCTTGTGGGCGCCGGTAAAGGCGCCCTTTTCGTAACCGAACAGAGTCGCCTCCAGCATGTTCTCGGGAATGGCGGCGCAGTTGATGGCGACGAAAGGCTGCTCCGCGCGCGGCGAATGGCGGTGGATGTAGCGCGCGATCACCTCCTTGCCGGTACCGCTCTCCCCGGTCAGCAGCACGGTTGCATCGGAGGCGGCGACACGGCGCGCCAGCTGCAACAGATGCAGGCTCGCCGCGTCCTCGGCGACGGGCTCGTCGCCGGACTGCGCCGCAACCGCACCCAGATGCCGCTGCACCGTCTGCACCAGCACATCCGCGGCAAAGGGCTTGACCAGATAATCGACGGCGCCGTCCTGCATGGCGCTCACGGCCTTCTGCACCGTGGCGTAGGCGGTCATCAGGATCACCGGCAGATCGGGCCGCTCGGCCCGCAGGCGCTGCAACAGGGTGTGGCCGTCCATGCGCTCCATGTGCACGTCGCTCAGCACCAGCGCGACATCCTCGCGCTGCAGCAGCGCCAGCGCCGCCATGCCGTCCGGTGCGTGTGCCACCTGCCAGCCCTCCAGTTCCAGCGTGTCGGTCAAGGCTTCCGCCAGGGCCGCGTCGTCTTCCACTACCAGGATGCGCTGTACCATTTTCATTACCTCGGCAAAACTTCAAGCATCGGGTTCACGCCGCGCTGACCCGCTGCGCCTTGCCGTCCGCCGGTACGGCCGGCAGACGCATGGCAAATGTGGTATCCCCCGGCTGCGAGCGGCACCAGGCATCGCCGTGGTGGGCCTGGGCCACGGTGCGGACGATGGCCAGCCCCAGGCCTGTGCCGCGCGGCCGTGTGGTACTGAACGGCTCGAACAGATGCGCCTGCATTTCCGGCGCCACGCCGGGGCCGGTGTCATGCACCCCCAGCTCGATGCCGCCGCCCGCCGCCGGACGGCAGAAGATTTCGATTTGTCCGCCCTCGCCCACCGCCTGCAAGGCATTGTTGACCATGTTTTGCCAGGCGCTGAGCAGCAGGGTGCGGTTGCCGCGCAATTGCACTCCTGCCGCCGCGCCGGTCCAGTTCAGGGGCCGCTCGGTCTGGCCCTCCACCGTCGCGCGCAAGGCGGCCAGCAGTTCATCCGCCCGCAGCACCTCCTCTCCGCTGACACCGCCACGGGCGAAATGCAGCATGTTGGCGATCAGCCCTTCAAGCTGTTGCAGGCTGGCCACGGTGCGGTCGGCAAAGCGCCGGCGCTTGTCGTCGCTGAGCGCGGGATGCTTGAGCTGCGAGGCGTACAGCAGCGCGGCGGCAAGTGGGGTGCGGATTTGATGGGCCAGGCTGGCTGCCATGCGCCCCATGTCGAGCAGGCGCTGGTGGCGTTGCAAATGGGCCTGCTGGCGGCGGTTCTCGGTGACATCCTGAAACAGCAGAATCTGCCCCGGCTCGGAACCGAGCGGGCAGGTGGAAAAGGTGACGATACGCCCGTCATGGAGGGCCAGATCGGTCACGGGAGCGGTCTGCGGCACGAAGCAGCGGGTGATGACCTCGTGCCACGGCGCACCGGCCAGCGGCTCCCCGAACAGCCCTGCCGCCGCCTGGTTGTGCCCCTGTACCCTGCCGGTGCCGTTGAGCACCACTACCGCACCGGGCAGGGCGTCGAGTACCCCCTGCAACCGCTGCGCCAGGGCCTCCTTCTCCGCCAGCTGGGCCAGCCGCTCGCCGCGCAGTTCGTGCAGCTCGGCCGTCAGCGCCGCCACCTGCTGTTCCAGGAAGCGATAGGTGTCCGCCCACTGGGGAACCAGTGCGTCCGGTACGCCTGATGTAGGGGACTGGGCCATGTGCCGCTCCGCTGCCGATAAAGCTATGACAGCGACAGAGCAAACATCATGCCGACTGAATAAATCTCTTTTATTTCAGTGTATTGGGGATATTAAAAAGGGAGGCGTCAAAAAACAAACACCTCAGCCAGAGGAGCGATGGGGATAATTGCGGGATGGCTGGCGCAAAGCGAAACCCCAGGGGTCACTCCCCGCGCTGCATGCCGTACTTCTTCATCTTCTCCACCAGCGTGGTACGGCGCATGCCGAGGCGCTCGGCGGCACGGGCAACCACACCGTCGGCCTCGTCCAGGGCCTGGTTGATGAAGGACAGCTCCAGCTCGGCCAGGTATTCCTTCAGGTCGATACCGTCGGCCGGCAGGCGGGCGGGCGCCGAGGGCGATGCCGCTGCCGGAGTAGCCGGCATGGCCAGCGGCTCCGGCAGGACCACCTCGATGGCACGGGCGCCTTCCATCTGGAATTTGGGCGGCAGATCGCGCACGTCCACCAGGCCGTTGGGAAACATGATCACCAGGCGCTCCATCAGGTTGGCCAGTTCGCGCACATTGCCGGGCCAGGGATAATCGCACAGCGAGCCCATGGCGCCGGGGGTCAGGCGCACCGCTCCACGGCCCATTTTTTCCAGGCGGATGATGAATTCGTTGATCAGCAGGGGAATGTCGTCACGCCGCTCGCGCAGCGGCGGCAGATCGATGGGGAACACGTTGAGGCGGTAATACAGGTCCTCGCGGAAACGGCCGTCCTGGATGTTGGTGTCGAGATTGCGATGGGTCGCCGCCACCAGGCGCACGTCGGCCGGGATGCTGCGGTTGCTGCCCACGCGCTCGAAGGTCCGCTCCTGGATCACGCGCAGCAGCTTCACCTGCATGGGCAGCGGCATGTCGCCGATTTCGTCGAGGAACAGGGTACCGCCCTCGGCCAGCTCGAAACGGCCTTGGCGGGTGTTGATGGCGCCGGTGAAGGCGCCCTTCTCGTGGCCGAACAGTTCACTCTCCAGCAGGTCGCCGGGAATGGCGCCGCAGTTCACCGGCACGAAGGCCCGCTCGCGCCGTTGCGACAGCATGTGCAGGCTGCGCGCCACCACCTCCTTGCCGGTGCCCGATTCGCCCAGAATAAGCACGTTGGCGTCGGTCTCCGCCACCTGTTCAATGAGGCGGCGCACCTGCTGGATGGCCGGCGTATTGCCAACCAGGGCCCGTGCCAGCTCGGGCACGCGGGGTGCGGCGCCGCTCAGCGCGGCGCGGCGCCAGGCGTCGGCGCGATACAACTCAACGAAGAACTGCTCGTTAGTGAGGGGAAAGTCGATGCGGCCCTGGACCTCGGCCTCGAAGGCCGCGGGGGCGGCGATTATCACCACCGGCAGCGCCGGCGCCCATTCCCGCAGGGCCGCAAGCTCGGCCTGGGCCTCCGCTGTGTGCCCCAGCAGGAGCATGCGCAACTGCGCCGGCTCGGCCCGCCGCCACTGGCCGGGGTCGGCCTCCACCACCGGTCCGTGGCCAAGAAACTCCAGGAGCAGGCGCAATTGTGCCCGCCGCTCCGCATCTGCTTCCACCAGCCATACCGCCCCGTCCGCCATCCTCTCCCCCATGCTCTTAGAAGGCATTGTTTCAGGAAGATAAATACTGCCGGATCACATGTCAATTTTTTGGCGAGAAAAGGTCTTTTGTCAGCTTGCAGGGGGTGTCAAAAGCATCACACGGCTGGGCAATCCGGTATGACCAAATGCAAAAGGCCCGCAACTGCGGGCCTTTTGCCGGTGCCGATTCGGGATTTTGTCAGCGGTTGCCGTTATAGGCCGCTTCCATGCGCCGCCCCTGGTGCACAACACCGGCCTGCTTGCCGGCTTCCTCCCGGGCGGCGGCGCAACGCACCATGGTTTCGCGATCCAGGTCCATCACCTCGCGTATACCCTCGGCGATGAAGGCCGCCTCGTCGGCCGTGGCCTGACGGGAAAAAAATGCCTCCATGTCCCCCCGCCGCTGCAACTCCAGTGCAGCGACCTCATCCCACTGCCCTTCCCGCGCCAGCGCCTGCATGCGGCGGCTGAGCGCCACGATGGCTTCCCAATGTTTCTGGCGCGTGGGCATGGATGTCACTGCTGGCCGAGCAGGCCCGGTATGGCGTCCCAGCCGACCTTTATTTCGCGCAGCAGGGACATCACCTCGTCCAGCGCCTTGAGGTCGTTGCGCATGTTGGCCTCCAGCAGACGGCGGCCCATATAGTCATACAGGTCGTTGAGATTGCGGGCAATATCGCCGCCGGCGTCTAGATCCAGGCTGGCACGCATGCCCTCGATAATGGAGATGGCCCAGCTGATGTTGGCGCCCTTTTCCGCAATATTGCCACGCTGCATGTGACCGCGTGCGGCAGCCATCTTTTCCAGCGCACCTTCCATCAGCATCTGTACCAGGCGATGGGGAGTAGCGGCCTCGACACCGGTTTGCACTGCCATGGAACCGTAGGCCTGGGCTGCTCTGCGTCCTTCTGCATACGTCATTTCATTCACCTCGGGACTGGTCGGGTTGCCTGCTTCACTGTCTGATTTATCGGCCATGGCGGGATAAAATTTAGCAGGATTCCGAATTTCCTTCTCGCTGCGGAGAGGTGTGGGTTTTGTCCCCAAACGGGGACAGCCATCAGCTGCTGGAACCGGAGTAGCCGCCCGGCAACGCGGCCAACTGATTGGTCAGGTAATTGCTGGTGGACTGCATGCGCGCCATCAATGTGTCGAGGGCGATGAATTGGGCCGTATAGCGCTTTTCCAGCGCATCCAGCCGTTTGGCCAGCGCCTCGCGCTGTGTGCCGATATCGTCGATTTGCGACTGGAGACCGCTGGTACGCGAACTCAGGAAGCTGTCGGTATCGAGGAAATCGGCCAGCAGGGTATTTAGCCTGTCGGCTACACCGCGGGAAAAGGAAATACTGCCTCGGCTGCCGGTGGTGTCCCCTTGCACCAGGATTTTCAGCCCTTCTGTCGCACCGGTACCGGTAAGATACTGGCCTGACCCCGTCGCGGTAATGCCGCCGATGGTGCCGGCCACGTCGAGCCCCGCCGTGCTCGCACCCGCATTGACCGTAAGGCCGATATTACCGCTGGCGCCGGCATTCTCGACGGAGGTGATCGCGACATTGGAGGCACTGCCGTAGCGCTCTGAGGTAAATGTGAAACGATTGTTTGCGCTATCGTACGCGACCAGAACGGATACCCCTGAGGCCTGCAAAGTGCTGTCACCGTTGATACGGCTCTGCAGCTCGGCAGCCAGCGCCGCCTCCGAACCATAAGTGGTCTGGGTCAGCGAAATCGTACCGGAGGTCACTCCATCCACCGTCACCGCAAAGGTGTCGTTGCTGTCGTCCACCAGCAGGCTCGAAATCGAAGAGGCGGTGTCGACGTACGTGCCGCGCGTGGCGGCCTGGGTGATGTTGACTGCGTAACTGCCTACTGACGTAGCCGTAGTTGAGGTCGAATAACTCACCAGGGAATCGGTGGCCACACCGGTGGCTGCAAACAACCTGCCGATATCATCAAAGTTGCTGTCCAGGGCCGCATTCAACTTTGTCTTGTCCAGGGAGAGGGTGCCGTCGGCCTGGGTCTTGATACCCAAATCGGCCAGGGCGCGGTAGGTACCGTCCAGGCCTTCGACAGGGCTGCCCAGCACGCCCCGCAACTGGCTGAGTATGCTGCGCAGGCCGGAATCACCAATCAGTATGCCGCCCTGCTTGGTTTCGGCGTTATAGCCGCTCAACTGAGTGAAGGTGCCGACCAGATTGTTGAATCCATTGACGAAACCCTCGACCGCGGTCGCCGCAGAAGTCTTGTCGAGACTGACATCCAGCGTCGCCTTCGTGCCTATCTCCTCCTTCTTCAGGGTAAGAGTGACACCGGCAATGGCATCGCTAATGGTATTGGTGGCGCTGGTAACCTGGATCCCGTCGATCATGACGACGGCATCTTCCGCCGCCGAGACTTCCGTAAGATTCTTGCCATCACCCACCGCTGCGGCCGGATCGTAGGCCAGGCGCGACAGGCCGTTGAGATCGGTATTGGTTCCGTCGGCCGGAGACTCTGCCACCGTGATGCGCAGGCTGTTATCGGTACCGCTGTTCGTGGCGCTGAATACCAGTTGGTAGCCGTTATCGCCCTTGACGATACTGGCCCGCACACCGATGTTGGCGGCATTCACCGCGTCGCGTACGCCGGTAAGGGAATTGTCGCCGTCGGCGATGGTTACCGTCTGGGCCGGCTTGGTCGGATCGCCGAACTGAAAGGTCAGGGTACCGGTGCCCACCGCGGAAAGGGTGTCAGTAAATGGTGCGGAGGCGAGCTTGTGCGCCTGGGCCAGATGGGTCACTTCAATTTCGTAGGAGCCGGCCGCGGGCGTTCCGCTCACGGTGGCAGTAAACAGGTCGGCGTTACTGGAAACGGCGGAACGCTTCTGGAAAGAGGCGGCATTGGTCAGGCTGGAAAGCGCGCCCTTGAAAGTGGAAAGTGCGGATTTGACACTGCCGAGCGCCGAAAGCTGCGCCTGCAGCTTGGCCTCACGCGTGTCCAGACGCTGTGCAGCGGGCTGCCCTTCCGCCGTCACCAGGCTGTTCACCAGACTGGTGACATCAAGACCGGAACCTATGCCGGGGGACGTGATGGACGCCATGAAACTCACCTCTCAGTGACAGGACAACTTGGCACGGAAAGGTGGCGGCCGCTAGCGGCCGCCGTCAAGATTCAGGCTTTCCGTGTTTTCTGCACTTGAGTTAGGCAACATCTATGCCAATCAAGCCTTGGACTGCACCAGCAGTCCGCTCACCTGTTCGCCGTTCAGCTCATTCAGGCGCCGCGCCAGTGCCAGCATCTCCTCGGAAGGAATCTGCCGGATCACCTCTTCGCTCTCCGAGTCGATCACCTTGATCACGGTCTGACCACTGCTCTCGTCGATGGAGAAGTTGAGGTTACGCTGCACGTTCTGCACGTAGCTGGAGAGCTGGCTCATGGCGTTCCTGAGCTGCTCCTGACTGGCGGCAGTGGGAGCGGAGTTGCTTGCAGCCGTTGCTGCCTGCTGTTGCGCGGCATCAACGCCAGCAGCCCCGGTCGTCTTGGCGACAACCGGAGCGGGCCGGGCAGGGCTGCTCGGCGAAAGATTTGCCTGGAATGTGATGTCCGTAGGCATAATTTTCACCTCTCCTTACGAGGGTGCGGGGACACTCCTCAGATTGCCCCCGCCCCTCCTACTCACTAGCCAACCGTCCTTAACGCAGCAGCGACAGGACGTTCTGCGGCAGCTGGTTCGCCTGGGCCAACATCGCCACACCTGCCTGCTGCAGGATCTGGGCACGGGTCAGGTTCGCCGTCTCCGCCGCGAAGTCCGTATCCTGGATACGGCTACGGGAAGCGGTCAGGTTCTCAACCGTGGTGCTCAGGTTGGAGATGGTCGACTCGAAACGGTTCTGGATAGCACCGAAGGTGCTGCGCAGCGCGCTGACCGAGGTCAGGGCGGCGTCGATGCGCTTCAGGGCCGTGTTCGCGTTGGCCACGCTGAGGACGTTCACGCTGTTCAGCGTGGTGGTGTCCTTGGCAACCACTTCGTTGTCCGCGAAGCCGATATCAGCTTCCTGGGTTCCGCCGAGGGTGATGTTTTCAGCGGCGCTCAGGGTGATCGTACCGCGGAAGGTACCCGTGGCCGAAGCGTCCAGACCGGTGTTGGCCGAACCGGTGATGGCTTCGGCAGTCACGATGTTGCGGCCATCGGAGGTGCTGAAGGTGAGCGCACCACCGGTAACGGAGGCCGACACACCCGTGGTATTGGTGTACAGGTTCACCTGTGCCGCCACATCGGAAGCAGTGATGGTCTGGGCACCGGCGGCGGTCACGTTATATACCGTGGTGCCGTTTACGGTCAGCTGGTAGGTGTCAGTGGCGCTCAGCACGACGTCGTCAAACGCAGTACCTTCGGTCACGGAGTTAGCGGCGGTCGCGGTCAGGCCGGAAACACCGGTGGCATTAATCGCCGCAGCCTTGGCATAGGCGCTGTCGGAGGTCTGGCCCGGGGTGGAGGTCGCATATGCGGCAGAACCCTTGACGTCCACAGCCGCACCACTGCCGACGGCGATGGTCAGTGCGCCGACGGCACCGGACAGGGCGTTGGCGGTAACGGCAGTACCAGTCTTCTCGGCGATCTGGCCGATCTGGTTGGCACGCATGCCGGTGGTCAGGTTGAGGGAGATCGTTTCGCCGACGTTGGCGCCGACCTGGAAGGTAGCGGTACCAAAGGAGCCGTCGAGAATCTTCTGGCCGTTGAACGAGGTCTGGGAAGCGATACGATCGATTTCAGCGATACGCTGCTGAACTTCCTGGTCCAGAGCGGCGCGGTCGGACGCAGAGTTGGTGGCGTTGGCAGACTGCACGGCCAGCTCACGGATACGCTGCAGGTTGTTGTTCAACTCGCCCAAGGCGCCTTCAGCGGTCTGCGACAGGGAGATACCGTCGTTGGCGTTGCGCACAGCCTGGTTCAGGCCGCGGATCTGGGTGGTGAAGCGCTCGGAAATGGCCAGACCGGCGGCGTCGTCCTTGGCGCTGTTGATGCGCAGACCAGACGACAGACGCTGCAGGGAAACCTGCAGATCGCTCTGGGAGGAGTTCAGGTTGCGCTGCGAGTTCAGCGACATGATGTTGGTGTTGATAATCTGGGGCATGATATTCGCTCCTCTTTATCCGGACAGAGCGCGGCTCGCCGGAGATTTATGTTTAGCGGATATATCTGTTCGAGATATTCACCGCTTCCGGTCAATGTATCGGCGCTGTCACGGAAACCTTTAGGCTCCTTTGAGCGATTTTTTGCTCACCAGGAAATACGCCTAACCTATTGTTTTAGGTAATATTATCCAAGCGATGGCGTAAAATGCGCCGCATGGCGCGGCGGCATCGCAGGTGGGTCAGGCGCGGAATGGATCAGGCCGGGATGCCAGGCCGGGGAAATTGCGCAGCGCCAGCTCACGCAGCGACGCCAGGGCAGCCGGGGCCAACCGCCCCCTCTGCGGCTCGCGCAGCATCGCCGAAACCCTGTCCGTAGCCTGGCGGGGCTCGGCGGGATCGATCCAGACCCGCTCCGCCGGGAGGTCGAGGCGCCGCAGCAGACCGTCAATCTTGGCGGTATTGCTGGCGGTGACGACAAGCGGCGTGCCCAGGCAGGCGGCTGCGATGCTGTGATGAAAACGGCCCGAGACAAGTAAGTCCGCACCGGCGATGATACCCAGCCACTCGGCCTCGGACGTCGCCGCCACCAGGGTATAGCGACCGCGCAGACGCTGATGCAAGGCGGCCGCGAACTGCACGTCATCCTGCGCCAGGTAGGCATTGGCCCCGACCAGCACCTGCACCTCGTATCCCTGTCGCATCACCTCCCCGGCAATGTCGACCAGCATGTCGAGCAGGGCCTGGGTCAGGCGTACCGAGCCTGCCAGCACCACCCGCCGTGTGTCGTCCGCTTGGCCAACGGGGGAGTGATGCCTGACAAACAGGGGCAGGCAATCAAAGGACTGAACCGCATCCACCCCCAACCGTCCCAGTATCTCGGCACTGTGCTCCTCGCGCACGGCGACGAAATCCAGTGCCCGGTACACCTTGCGATAGAGCGCTTCCGCCTGCTCCGAGGGCGTACCGCCAGTGGACGGGAAGCAGGAGTGGTTGACGATGCGTGTGTCTTTGCCCAGGCGTCGCTTGGCCACGTAGGCGCAATAGAGCAAAGCCACTGCAGTCTGGCCGAGATCGTGAATGCTGCCCTCGCCGTTAATCACCACTGTTGCGGCGCCAGCCATGCGCGCGATAAGAGCCGGGTTCCTGGCGCGGAACGTCTCAAACAACCCATCATCATCGAACTCATCGGCACAGGCAGGCAGCGGCTGCATGGCGTTGATTTCGGTTATCGGCACCGAATCCACCATATAGCCCTCTCCCCGCAACCCCTCATGCAGCGCGATGCTGGTGCAGGTACATCCCCAGTGATACCAGTAAGCGGTGTCGTTGAGCAGCAAGGCGCGGGGCGCATCCGGCATGATGACAATGGGTATGACATCCGGTACGGCCACCGCGTGCTCGGAAATCAATGTCCGCGGTGCTGCCTGTGCCAACTCAGCAACCACCCTGTTGATAACCCCGGTCCAGGCCTCGTGTCCTGGTGCAGACTGCCAGAACAGCCGCACCGTCCGGTACCACGGGGTATCCTCGCGCTGGCGGGCCCAGCGCCAATCGGCGTGGGCCGGCAGCAACAACCAGGTGGGCACACCCAGCGCGCCGGCTAGGTGGGCCGTCGAATTGTCCACGGTAATGACAAGGTCCAGTGCCGACAGCAGCGCGGCAAAACCATCCATATCCTGCAGCGGATCGATTTCGTCGTAGCAAATCAAAGGCCGGAGCAGAGTGGCATTAAGGCGCGCAATCTCCTCCCGGTGCTCGCCGTACTGGACATTGATGAAATCTATATCCGGGTGTGCAAACAAGGGGGCCAATCGTTCGAGTGCGACCGAACGGGCCTCCTGCGCACGTCGCGCCGCTCCGCCGTGCCAGGACAGCCCGACCTTGATCCGTCCCGGCGTCTGCGCCAGACGTTGTCGCCACTGCGTGACCACCCCCTCATCCGCCCGCAGATACGGCTCGCCGGGAAAGCTTTCCACTGTATTCCGGAAGTATCGCGGCAGACCGGCAAGCGACATGCGGACATCACACTGTGCGGCGGCCTCCGGCAGCACGGTCAGCGCGCCGGCGGCTCGGGGCAGCACAGTCAGGGAGGGAAAGGAGCGCGCGAAGAGCGGCGCAAGACGTGCAGCACACAGCAACACCGTGCTCCCGGCCTGACTGGCTGCATCGACAAGACAGGATGCAAACATAATTTCATCGCCGATCCCCTGCTCACCGTAAAGCAGCAATTTCCCTTCTCCCAGGGGCGCTCCGTTCCACTTGGGCAGAGGGATGCGGCAGGGTGGACTTACGGCAAGCGACGCGGGATCCCAGTAGCGCCATTCGTACCAATGCCAGGCTCCTGCATAATCTCCCTTGGAAAGAAGGGTTGCTCCATATTGCACGGCCACTTCACTGTTCAGGGGGTTACAGTCGAGCGCCTCGCGATAGTGCTGCTCCGCCTCGTCCAGGCGACCCATTACCCGCAATACGTTGCCGATATTCTTGCGTGCCACCGGTGAACAGCGCTCGATACGCAATGCGCGTGTATAAGAATCGAGCGCATCGTCAAGGCGCTCCTGCTCCTGCAGCACTACCCCGAGATTTTCCCACGCCTCGCGATAATCCGGCTTGAGCTGCAGCGCGTTGCGGTAAGCGGCGGCAGCATCGCCATAGCGGGAGACACGCTGCAGCGCCACCGCACGATTGAAGTGAAATATAGGTTCAAGAGGTTTTTCGCGAACCGCAGCAGTCAGCAGTTCCAGCGCCGCCGCCACGTCATCGCGATCGAGAAGAATGAGAGCGAGATTGTGCAGGGCAACCGCGTGATGGGCATGCAATGACAGCACCTTGCCGTACAGCACCTCCGCGCCGGATAAATCGCCGGCCTGGTGGCGCTGTACGGCGAGCTGTACGGCCCCCTCAAGGGCTTGGTGTGCTTCAGGGGAAAGTTCGTTCATTGCGCCGCCATGACCAGATAACCAAACACATGGTGGCGATTAGCTTACCGGACTGTCGACAACAGTGCATTAGCGCAGGAAGTTGAACAGCGACAGCCCCTGCACTTTCAGATAGGACTGTTGAGCCGCCTCGAGGCCTGCCAGCTGCAGATTGAGGCGGCTGACCGCTTCGGCATAATCGAGATCCTCGATGGAGGAAATGATCTGGGTGGTCTGGACCAACTGGTCTTCATTGATGTAACGCTGGCCGTCGATGGCGTTGAGGCGGGCTCCGACTCCGGCACGCACCTTGAGAACATTGGTCATATCCTGATCGACATCGGCCAGAAAGCTGTTGATCTTGTTGTTGAGTTGGGCCTGTTCGGCAGCCGAAGTCACACCCGTTTCCAGGGTGGTTACGAAATCGCTCAGGGTCTGGAACACGTCCTGGTATTCGCTGGAACGGACAGAAAAGGTATCGCCGTCGGCAGGTATGCCGGTCACCGTCACCAGCGCCCCCTGGAAGGCGATGGGCTCACCATCCACATAGGTCCCGGTGGCTACCGGTGTCGGGTGCGGAGAGGGCTGCGGATCGCCGGACTCGAATACCTCATAGGTGATGGGGTCGGTGGGCAGGACCTGGATGAAACGCAGGGTATAACCGTTGACGCCGGCTGTGAGCGTCGGGGTGAAATTCCCCTGCACACTGCCACCGTTGATAATGCCGGTGCCGCTATTGGCGGTATTCGCTTCGGTCACGAAGGTGCCGTTGCCGTTGCGTATCCGCTGAAAGACTTCCGAGCCGGGATTGCCATCTGCCACCTGGCGGCCGGCTCCGATTTGCAGGAAGCGTTGGCTGTCATCGCCGAAATAATCGTAACCGCCGGCGGCATTGGGCACGAAGGGCTCAGTGTAGCCCTTACTGCCCGCAAACAGGTATTCACCGTTGCCGTCCTTGGTATTGGCCAGTCCAAGCAATTCATCCAGTCGCTGCCGCACCTCGGAGGCGATAAAGCTGCGGGTGTCGTTGGTCTGGGTGGCGTTGGCTGCCTGCACTGCCAGTTCGCGCACCCGCTGCAGCAGATTGGTCACGCTGTCCAGAACCCCTTCCTCCGTGGAAAGGCGGTTCACTGCCGCATCGGCATTGGCCTGGTACTGGTTGACCGAATTTTCGGTCTGGCGCAGCTGCATCAGCTGGCTGGTGGCGACCGGATCGTCGGACGGCGCCAGTATGCGTTTGCCGCTGGCGAGCTGATTCTGTGTCTTGCTCAGCTTGACCTGCTGATCAAGTATCGAATTCACGCCCAGAGTCTGAAAGAAGCGGCTGGAAATGCGCATGACTAACTCCTTACTGCATTCAGCAGGGTGTCGAACAACGACTGCGCGATGGTGATGATCTGTGCCGTGGCCTGGTAGGCCTGCTGATACTTCAGCATGTTGGCGGCCTCCTCATCCAGGTTCACGCCCGAAACCGACTCCAGCGCCATCTCGGCCTGGGTCACCAGGGTTTCCTGTGCACCCAGATCGATGCTGGCCTGGTGGGTGCGCGCACCGACCTGGGACACCATCTGGCCATAGGCGTTCTGGAAGGTGGTGGTACCGCCCGCCAGGATCGGCGTACCGTCGATGGCCGCCAGCTTCAACGCGTTGCCGTTGTCGCCCACGCCGTCGTAATTGGCGCTGATGGTAAAGCTGTCGCCATCCAGCGGTACGCCGGAGAGCTTGAAAGTGATGCCGCTGTAATTCGGGTCGATGGCGCCGAGATCGAAGGTCTTGCCGGCACTCTCGCTGGCTGGGTTATAGGCCAGGGTTCCAGCCAGGGCGCCACCCAGTGTATAGCCCGGTATGGCGCTGTCGTAGGTCATGGTGACATTGCCGCCGGCCAGCACGGCAGCCAGGTCGGTGGTGGCGGTGGCCGTGGTATCGAGCTTGGCAATCTTGGCGCTGCCCAGGTTGGCCAGGCCTTCGGTCGCCCGCAACGGCGCACCGGCGGCGATTTCCTTGGTGTCGTCGATGAGCAGAGTGATATCACGCGCCGCCGCGCGGGTCGGACGCAGTTCGAAGCTGTCGCCGGCTGCGGCGGCCACATCCACGCTGAATGAGAACCCTTCGCTCGGTACGTTTATCGTCGCCGGATAGGCGCCGGGCGCATAGGTGCCCACTACGCTGTTGTCTTTGAGTCGGGTCAGGGTGTAGTTGACGCCGTCGGGCGTACTCAGCCGATAGTCGCTGGCGGTCAGGGCGGTGACGTCGGTGATGTTGTAGCTCACCACCGCCGCGCCGGTGTTGCGGCTGCTGGCGGCAGCAGTGGCCAGCGCGGTCACGCCGCCGAAGCCGAAGAAGTCGCCGCCGAGCTGGTTGTTGAGATCCAGCCCCTGCGCATGCTGGGCGTTGATGGTTTCGGCCAGGCCGATGGCCACACGGCCGAGGGCATTCTGCGCCGGCTCCAGCACTTCCTTGCGGAAGGAAAGCAGGCCGCCGATGGTGCCGCCGGTAAGGAAATTGGTCACATCCGGGCCCGGACCGGCGCTGGTACGCAGCGCAACCTGGAGGGTGAACGAATCGTAGTCGCTCGGCACGACGTCCAGTTGGTTGTAATCCAAACCCAGAACCATGACCTGGCCGTTGCCGATGAATACGTTCATTGCCCCGTTGTCCTGTTCCACGGTGGTGACCGGCACCCGTTCCGCCAGCTGGCGTATCAGCAAATCACGCTGATCGAGCAGATCGTTGGGCGGCTGGCCGCCGCTCTGCGCCAGGGCCAGCACGATGTTCTGGTTCACCTTGGCAATGGACTGGCTCAGGGTGTTGATATCGTTAACGGTATTGGTCACCGAGGCATTGACCACATCACGCAGGCCGGCCAGACGCTGATCGATGCTCTGGAAACGGTGGGTAAGCGACTCGGCCTGGCTGAGCAGCACCTCGCGGGCCGGAATGGAGGTGGGGTTGTCGGCCACACCCTGCAAGGCGTTAAAGAACTCCTGCAGCGCCGGTGCCAGGCCGGCATCCGGATCAGCCAGCAGGTTGTCCACCTGGGAAGAAAGCTTGTGGAAAGCGTCCAGTTTGGTCAGGTTCGAGGTCTGGGTACGCAGTTGCTCGGAAAGGAACTGGTCATACAGCCGCTCCACGCTGGACACCCGTACGCCGCTGCCGATGAAGCCCGCGCCGCTGGGTTCCGGGATGCGGGTGGACAGGTCGGTACGCTGGCGGCTGTACCCTTCCGTATTCACATTGGAAATGTTGTGGCTGGTGGTGGCCAACGCGCGCTGGAAGGCCAGCAGGCCGGATACGCCGGTACTGAGAATGTCAGGCATGGCACACCTCCGGCCGGACGGCCGCAGTCAGGCTACGGGTTTTATTCGCTTGGTTATGTGCCATTTTCCATGCTCCGGTCATGATAGCGTCCCCTGCCCCGGACTCTTTAGGGCGGCCGCCGCGTCGGCAACCACGCCGCGGTCCAGGATGTTGCCGATCTTGTGGGCATAGGCCGGGTCGGTGGCGTAGCCGGCGTCCTGCAACGAACGCACAAAGGCCTTGGGGTCGTCCGTGCGGCGCAGCGCCTCGGCATAGCGCGGGTTGGATTGCAGGAAATTCACATAGTCGTCAAAACTGGCGGCGAACGAATCGTAGGCACGGAAATGGCCCACTTCCTTCGCCGCCACGCCGTCGCGGTATTCCAGGGTCTGCTTGGCCACGCCTTCGCCGTCCCAGCGCCGGTCGGCCTTGATATTGAACAGGTTGTGGCTGCTGCTGCCGTCCGGACGGCGGATCACGGCCTTGCCCCAGCCGGTTTCGAGAGCGGCCTGGGCCAGCAGGGCCTCGGGCGAGGCACCGATCTTTGCCGCGGCTTTTTCCGCCAGCGGCCACAGCTTCTGTATAAAAGCCTCCGGCGAATGGGTGATATCTTCGGCGCTCACTGCAGCGACCGGGGCCGCCGCGGGGACGGCATGGCGCGTGAATGTGCCGGCCGTACGCTGCGGCATGGCCAGTTCCCTGTCCGTACCGGCCTTGTCCCCGCTCTGCATCTGCAGCTGCCGCACCAGCACGTCGGCCAGGCCGATGCCCTTCTCGCTCATGTCGAGGGACAGCTGCTTGTCGTACATGTCGCGATAAAGCTCGGTCTGCTCGCCGTCGAACAGCGGATCGCCCTCGCCCGCCTCACGCATGCTCTTCAGCATCATCTGCAAGAACAGCGCCTCGAACTGCTTGGCTACCGCACGCAGTGCCTCGGGCGACTGCTCGCGCGCACCGGCCTTCAGGGCGGTCAGGCCCTGAAAGTCGGTGTAGACGGCGGCGGAGTTCAGTTCGGAGGCCATGACGGCACCTAGATCACCAGCAGCTCGGCGCGCAGGGCACCGGCCTGCTTGAGCGCTTCGAGTATGGCAACCAGATCACCCGGCGCGGCGCCTACCTGATTCACGGCGCGGACGATTTCATCCAGGGTGACGCCGGGGGCGAACAGGAACATGCGATCCGCTTCCTGCTCGACCGAAATATCGGAAGTAGGCACCACCGCCGTCTGGCCACCGGACAACGGCGCCGGCTGGCTGATGGTGGGCCGTTCGGTAATCGTCACCGTCATGCTACCGTGGGCCACGGCTGCCGAACTGACACGCACGTTCTGACCGATGACCACGGTGCCGGTGCGTGAGTTGACCACCACCTTGGCGGCGGCCTCGCCCGGCTGCAGCTCGATGTTCTCCAGCAGCGAAACGAAGGACACCCGCTGGGCCGGATCGCGCGGCGCGTTGACGCGCACCGAAGTGGCGTCGGCCGGTTCGGCAGTGCCCGGACCGATGACGTCGTTGATGGCCTGCGCCAGACGGGTTGCCGTGGTGAAATCGGCACCGTGCAGATTGAGGTAAAGACTGTTGCCGGTGGCAAAGGGATTGTTCACCGCCCGCTCCACCGAGGCACCGTTGGGAACGCGTCCCACGCTGGGGACGTTTACGGTGATCTTGGAGCCGTCGCGCGCCGACGCGCCGAAACCGCCCACGATCAGATTGCCCTGGGCGATGGCGTAGACCTGGCCGTCGGCACCCTTGAGCGGCGTCATCAGCAGAGTGCCGCCGCGCAGGCTCTTGGCGTTGCCGATGGAGGAAACGGTGATGTCGATGGTCTGGCCCGGCTTGGCGAAGGGCGGCAATTCGGCACTGATCATCGCCGCCGCCACGTTCTTCAGCTGCGGGTTGACGTTGGCCGGCACCGTAATACCCAGCTGGGCCAGCATGCTCTTGAGGCTCTGCACGGTGAACGGTGTCTGGCTGGTCTGATCGCCGGTACCGTCGAGGCCGACCACCAGGCCGTAACCTATCAGCTGGTTGCTGCGCACGCCGGCCACGGCGGCCAGATCCTTGATGCGCTCGGCCTGCGCCGCCAACGGCAGCAATACCAGGGATAGCGCCAATGCGAATATGCGATGCAGTTTCATGACAGTGTCCTCAGAACGGCCACAACGGGCCGTCAAAGAAGCGCGCCAGCCAGCCCTTCTGGTTCGACTCGGCCAGCGTGCCGCGACCGCCGTAGGTGATCTCGGCATCGGCGATCTTGGTGGAAAGGACGACGTTGTCCGGGCTCACGTCCAAGGGGCGCACCATGCCGGAGATACGGATGAACTCATCGCCCTGATTGATGGTGAGCACTTTCTCGCCGCGCACGATCATGTTGCCGTTGGGCAGAACCTGGGCGATGGTGACGGTGATGCTGCCGGTCAGGGTGTTGCTCTGGCTGCTGGCACCGTCGCCGGTGAAATCGCGGTTGGCGCTGACCGATGCACTCAGCGGGTCCACGCCGTTATAGGACACGGGACCGCCCAACAGGGTGGTGGCGCCCAGTGCGATGTCCTGCTCTTTCTTGGTGGTGGTGGCGGCCTGCTTGCTGGCGTTGGTCTTTTCCACCAGCTGCACGGTGAGTATGTCGCCGACGCGGTGCGCCTTGTTGTCTTCGAACAGGGCCATGCCGTTTATCGGCTGGAAGATGGCGCCGTTGTTTTCCTGCGTCGGCACCGGGGCCGGCGGCAGCGTTGCGGCATAGGCCGGGCTGCGGGCCGGCGGGTCCAGCGTGGCGCAACCCTGCAAGCCGACGAGCAACGTAGCCGCGATGATCACAGAAAGAGGTTTCATGATGTACTCCCGCATGCTCCGCACGGTTACACGTTGTTGTTCAGGTACTGCAACATCTGGTCAGCGGTGGAGATCGCCTTGGAATTGATTTCGTAGGCGCGCTGGGTCTCGATCATGTTCACCATCTCCTCCACCACATTGACGTTGGAGCTTTCCAGCGAACCCTGAATCACGGTGCCCAGGCCGTTCAGTCCCGGCGAGCCCAGCTGCGGTGCTCCGCTGGAAGCGGTTTCCACGAACAGGTTCTCGCCGATGGGCTGCATGCCGGCGGGATTGATGAAGTCGGCCAGCTGGATGTTGCCCACCTGGGTCGGCGCCGCCTGCCCGGCCACCTGCACCGTCACCACACCGTCGCTGCCGATGGTGATGGACTGGGAGTTGGAGGGAATGGTGATGCCCGGTTGCAGCAGGTAGCCGCCGGAATTCACCAGCTGGCCCTGCGCATCCATCTGGAACGTGCCGTCACGGGTATAAGCCAGCGTGCCGTCCGGCCGCAGGATCTGAAACATGCCGCGCCCCTGAACTGCGATATCGAGGGCATTGCCGGTCTGCACGATGTTGCCCTGGGTGTGCAGCTTTTCAGTGGCGACGGTGCGCACACCGGTACCGCGCATCAGGCCGGAGGGCAAGGTAGTGTCCTGGCTCGACTGGGCACCGGGCTGCCGTACGGTCTGATACAGCAGGTCCTCGAAGATGGCGCGATCACGCTTGAAGCCGGTCGTGCTGACGTTGGCCAGATTGTTGGAGACGACGCCCATGCGGGTCTGTTGTGCCTCCAGGCCGGTTTTCGCTATCCACAGTGCCGGGTTCATGATGCGCTACCTCTCAATTCAATGCGTGTCCGAACTTTGACGCTTGTTTACCTAACAGCAAGAGCTATGCCAGCTGCATCAAACGATCCGAGTTGGCATCGTTTTCCTTGGCGGTATTCATCATCTTGATCTGGGTTTCATACTGCCGTGACAGCTCGATGATGCGGACCATGGAATCCACCACGCTGACGTTGCTCGTTTCCAGCGCACCGGACACCAGCTGTACCGTGGCATCGGGCGGCAGCACACCGCCCTCCTTCAGCCGCATCAGGCCGTCGTCGCCCTTGGTCAGCTGCCCGTCCTCGGGCTTGACCAGCTTGATGCGCTCCACCTGGGCCAGCACGTTGGCCTGCTGTCCCAGCGGGCGGATGGTGATGGTGCCGTCGGCACCGATCTCGATCTTCTCGTACGGCGGTATGGCGATGGGACCGCCGTTGTTGCCGATGACGGGATGCCCGGCGCCGTTCACCAGCAGGCCGGCACTGGAGATGTTCAGGTCGCCGGCACGGCTGTAGGCCTCGCTGCCGTCAGGCGCCTGCACCGCAATCCAGCCGTCGCCGCGCACCGCCATGTCCAGCTCGCGGCCGGTATGGTTGTGGGCGCCGGAGGACAGGTCCGTGGCGGGACGCTCGGTCATGGCGTAGACCCTGGACGGCATTCCCGCGCCGAACACCGGCATGCTGCGGAACTGGGCCAGATCCGCCTTGAAACCGGTGGTCGAGACGTTCGCCAGATTGTTGGTGGTGATCGCCTGCGCCTGCATGATCTGGCTTGCGCCGGTCATCGACAGATAGAGCATACGGTCCATGGTCTGTACCTCCGTCACAGGGCGGGCCCGGCCCGCCCTGTGTCAGCTTTACTAACGAATGTTGATGATGGTCTGGGTTACCTGATCTTCGGTGGTGATCATCTTGGCGTTGGCCTGGAAGTCACGCTGCGCCACGATCATGTTCACCAGTTGCTTGGAGATATCCACGTTGGACGACTCCAGGGCGCCGGACTGGATCTGGCCGAAGGTACCGGTACCGGCCTGGCCGGGCAGGAGATCGCCCGACTCGAACGTTGCGGCCCAGTTGGTGTCGCCCACCTGCTGCAGGCCGTTGGGGTTGTTGAACCGCGCCATGGCAATGGCACCGACCGTGGCCGACTGGCCGTTGGTGTAGCGCGCAAACAGCACGCCGCTGGAATCCACCGAAATACCGCTCAGACGCCCGGTGGTGTAGCCGTCCTGGCGCAGCGCATTGACCGCGGAATTAGCACCGAACTGGGTGCTTCCGGCCAGATTGATGTCAAAGGTGGTGAACGCCGTCGCACCGGTGGACGGGTTCCACGGACCCGAGGTAAGAAAGTCGATATCGCCGGTGGTCAGCAGGGTACCGTTGGTGCTGAACTGAACCGTCTCCGTATCGAACTGGTTCACCGTGCCGTCGGCATCGGTGATCACCAGGGTCGCCTCCCAGTCGTTGGCAGGCATGGTGTCGTCCTTGCGGAAATACAGCGTTGCCTCGTGGGTCACGCCCAGTGAGTCGTATATCGTGGTCGTGGTCGAGAAGTTGTAGGTATTCGGGTCCGGCGGGTTCACCACCAGCGCGGGATAAGCCACCGAATTGATGGGCGTCGCGCCGGCATCGAGATTGACGTTGATGTCGATGCGGGAGGAAGCCGCTGCCGGGTTCGCGCCCAGGTTCAACTGCAGATCCGTCGGCGTGAAATTGCTGACGACGCCGGTGTTGGGGTCCACCGCATACTGCTGTACCCTCTGGCCGTGGGCATTTACCACGTAGCCGTCACGGTCAACCGAGAAGTTTCCGGCGCGGGTATAGAGATAGGTACCGTTGTCGTTGAGGACAAAGAAGCCCTCGCCGCTGACCGCCAGGTCCAGGTTGTTGTCGGTGAAATCGATATTGCCCTGGGTGAACTGCTGGGTGACGCTGGCGAGGCGCACGCCGCTGCCGGTGGCCGTGTTGCTCACACCGCCGAAACTGACCGCGTACACATCGGCAAAGTCGGCGCGCGACTTTTTGAAGCCGGTGGTGCTGGCGTTGGCAATGTTGTGCCCGGTCACGTTCAGATTGCCGGACGCCGCGTTCAAACCGCTCAATGCTGTCTGGAATGCCATGGTGTTCTCTCCTGTCGCCGCTTACTTGATCTGATAAACATCGGAAAGGTCTACCGTCCCCACGCCCGCCAGGTTGAGCAAAACCCCGCCGCGGGCGGAAAGACTGACGCTTTCCACATCGTTGAAAACCAGTGTTTCCATTGCCGTCGTTTCGCCATCCACCAGGGCTTCCGCCCGCAGTTCGTAGACACCGGCAGGCGCCGCCGTACCGTCGTCGCGCATCCCGTCCCAGCGGAACGGAACAGCACCGGCACTCTGCATTCCCATGGGAATGCGCCGCACCAGCTCGCCGCTCTGGTCATACACGCCCAGAGTCATCTGTTGTGTCGAGGCAGTGAGGTTGATCTTTCCGTCCACTGCACCGCCCGTCCCCAGCATGCCGCTGTCGCTGGAAACCAGGACGCTGCGCCCGACCAGACCGGACGCCTGCAAGGCCTGGTAAGACTGCAGCGAGGACGACAATGAAGCGAAGGAGCTGTTGAGGTCCTGGATACCGGAACTGGCGCTGAACTGGGCCAGCTGGGCGATGAAATCGCCGTTATCCATGGGCGACATCGGGTCCTGGTTCTGCATCTGCGCGATCATCAGCTTCATGAAGTCATCCGCCCCCAGCTCATTGGATGCGGTCGACTTCTGCTCCTGACGCAGCAGGCCCAGGCTGTCGAGAAGTGCGGTGTTGCTGTCTATGGTGGACATGTTCCGTTTTCCTCAGGCTTACTGACCCATGGTCAGCGTGCGCATCATCAGCTGCTTGGCCGTGTTGACCACTTCGACATTGGTCTGGTAGGAACGCGACGCCGAAATCATGTTGGCCATCTCCTCCACCACGTTTACGTTGGGCAGATAGACGTAGCCGTTTTCATCGGCCATGGGATGGTCGGGCGAATATTGCTGCTGCAACGGCGCCTGGCTTTCCACGATGCCGCGCACCTGTACGCCGACCGCATCCCTGTCGCCGCCCTGCCCCGCCTCTCCCAGCATGGCCGCGAATACCGGCTGCCGGGCGCGATAGGTCTGGTCGATGCTGCTGCTGACACTGTTGGCGTTGGCCAGGTTGCTGGCCGTTACGTTCAGACGCAGGCTTTGCGCGCTCATGGCCGAACCGGCGATGTCGAATACCTTGAACATGGACATGATCAGTCTCCTCGGATTGCGGTACGCAGCGTCTTGATGCTGCCGTCTATGAAGCGCAGCGTGGCCTGGTATTGCAGCGCGTTCTCCATGAATGCCGCCTTCTCCGTCTGGGAGTCGACCGTATTGCCGTCGACGGCGGGCTGGGTCGGCACTCTATAGAGCAGTTCGGGGCTGGCGATGCCGCCCGTGCCGCTGATGTGGCGGGCATCGGTGGTCTGCAGGGAGGCGCCCCCCTGTGAGCTCTGGTACTCGCTCAGCACCGACTTGAAATCAATGTCGCGGGCGCGATAGTTGGGCGTATCGGCATTGGCCAGATTGGATGCAATCTGCTCCGAGCGCGCCGAGCGCAGGCGCAGCGCCGCTTCGTGAACGCCGAGAAAGCTGTCGATGTTGGCTGGCATGGGTCATACCTCCGCAAATCCATTCCTGCCCTTCCAGAGCAACATCCGTGCCACGCATTTTTATTCTTTTATATCAACAAGATAAATAAAACGACAGGCAGGACGGCAACGGAAAGCGGCAAAAACTTGCCGGTACTCCGGCCGGAGGACGGTAAACGGCGGCGGTGGGGAAAGACATGCGTCAAATATTCGACGCAAAACCGAAAGGACGATGAGGTGACGGCGGATTGGCGCCCCGGATACGATTTGAACGTACGACCTGTCCCTTAGGAGGGGACTGCTCTATCCAGCTGAGCTACCGGGGCATGGGAAACGTGCGTCAGCCGGGTCTGACGAGTGAGTTGGTGGAGCGGAGGAGGATCGAACTCCCGACCTTCGCATTGCGAACGCGACGCTCTCCCAGCTGAGCTACCGCCCCAAGATTCGCCGCCGCTTCCAGCGGACGAACGGCGCGAAATATAGCACATATGTCCATGATTACCTACGCGCGGGCTCGCCTGTGCGCCGCCCGGGACTTGCTGGCCTCAACTGTGACAGGCGTTGTCATGACAGCGTAATGTTTGTCAGGTATGCCATGGGCCAAGCCAGCGGGAACAATTTTTTACTCATTAATATTCAATTAGTTACAAAAACCTCTGTCATCAATGTCAGTGGCATGCAATTTGCGTTCAGTATCCCTTGATAGCGCACGACCCGAACCGGTGGCAGGCGGCACGGCATGCCTGTACTGCACATACAGGCGGTTCGGAATGTACCCAGGATGGTGTATTTGTCTGTTTCCTATGATCGTGCTTAGATTGTTGCTGCGGGTTTCGGGGGTGGTCGACATGCCTACCGGTTCCCCTCCTTTAAATAACTATTAAATGAACACCAAATAATAAGCTGGGTCATTACACCGCCATGAAAAAATACATCATCGGGTTCGCGCTGTTTGTCGGCGGCGCGCTTGCCGTCGCCGGAGTCAACGGCTTTTTCGCCTACACCAACACCACCGAATTCTGTACTTCCTGCCACACCATGCGGTGGAATTTTGAGGAGTACAAAGAAACCAAGCACTTCAAGAACCGCGTGGGCGTGCAGGCGCAGTGCGCCGACTGTCATGTACCCAAGGAGTTCGGTCCCAAGGTGCTGGCCAAGATCATCGCCGTCAAAGACATCTATCATCATCTGGTGGGCACGATCGACACGGAAGAAAAATTCCAGGCGCATCGCTGGGACATGGCGAACCGGGTGTGGGACAAGATGAAGGCCACCGACTCCCGTGAATGCCGCACCTGCCACGAATTTGAAGACATGGACTTCAGTGTCCAGGGTCGCTCGGCGCGCAGAAAGCACGAGGCCGCGCCAACCCGCGGCAAGACCTGTATCGACTGCCATAAGGGTATCGTGCACTATATGCCGGACGAGCCGGACGATTACGAAGCCGCCGACGAAGAGGACGAGGACGAAGAAGAAGCCGACAAGGCAAAGGATGACTGAGTGACCTCTGGCCACAGTCACCTCATGGACGTATCTTTCAGGACAACAGTGCAATGCCCAAGATGACCACTGTGAAGAACTTCGTTCTGTTTGCCCTGCTGCTGCTGGCAGCGGCGGCCCATGCCAGCGATCTCGATGCCGAGCTGCGCGAGGCCGCCTTCATCGGCGACGTGGAGCAGGTACGCATCCTGCTCGACAAAGGCGCCAATCCCAATTCCAAAACCGCTTTCGGAAAATCAGCGCTGATGTTTGCCGCTGAGGAGAACAGCTACGACGTGGTCGAATTGCTGCTGGCCCGCGGCGCCAACGTCAATGCCCGCAGCAAGGTGGGCTGCACGGCCCTGACCTTCGCTGCGGAACAGGGTGACCTGGCGCTGGTGCGCAGGCTGCTGGATGCAGGCGCGCGGACCCAGGACAAAACCCGGGCCGGTTGGGATGCGCTGGCCATCGCCAGCCGTTACGGCCATCTGGAGGTCATGGAGCTCCTGCTGCAACGCGGCGCCAACGTCAACGTCTCCGATCGCGACGGCTATACTCCCCTGATGACCGCCGCCGAGAAGGACAACGTCGCCGCCGTGCGCCTGCTGCTGACTGCCGGCGCGGATACCGACCTGCGCAACAAGGATGGTGCCAACGTCCTGCTGGTCGCCGCCGACAAGGGTCACCTGCATGTCATCCAGCTGCTGCTGGACCAGGGCATGGACATCCATGCCGTCAGCGACGACGGTTCCACCGCCCTCGCCTGGGCCACCGGCAGCGGCCATGTGCATACCACGGAATTGCTGCTTGAGCGCGGCGCCGCCATTGATCACCAGGACAGCAACGGAACCACGCCCCTGATGGAGGCGGCCGCCGGCGGTCACGCCAAGGTGGTGAAGGTTCTGCTCGAGCGCAGAGCCAATGTCGCCCTGAAAGACAAGAACGGCGCCGATGCCTTGAGCCTGGCGCGGGCGGGCAAACATAAGGAAACCGTGCGGCTGCTGGAACAGGCGGGTGCCCGTTAAACAGATTTCGAAGTCACTGGGGTGTCACCAGTGTGACATGTAGTAGGTGTAACAGGCGTAGTTGACGACAAAAAAGCAAACCAAAGGAGGTCCCATGAAATACAAGACAATCATGCAGGGCGCGATCGTTCTAAGCGGTCTGGCCCTGGGTAGTGCCGCCCTGGCGGCAGGCCCAAGCGCATCGATGCTGGCCAACACCTGTGCCGGATGTCACGGCACCGACGGTTCCAGCAATGGTCCGGCTACGCCCTCCATCGCGGGCATCAATGGCGAATACTTCATCGAATCCATGCAGGCCTACAAGGAGGGCAAGCGCCCGGCAACCATCATGGGTCGCATCGCCAAGGGCTACAGCGACGAAGAGATCAAGCTGATGGCCGGCTACTTTGCCGAACAGAAGCTGGTTCGTATCGATCAGGGTGCCGACAGCAAGATGGCCAAGGCCGGCAAGCGCCTGCACGACCGCTACTGCGAGAAGTGCCACGAAGAAGGCGGCCGCGTCGCCGAGGATGGCGGCATCCTGGCAGGCCAGATGATGCCGTACCTGAGCTACAGCTTCGCTGACTTCACCAGCGGTTCCCGTGAAATGCCGAAGAAGATGAAGTCCAAGGTTGATGAGATGCTGAAGAAGGCAGGTAACGACAGCGTTGATCAACTCGTGCATTACTACGGTAGCCAGAAATAAGAATGGGAAGGGGCCAAGACATGACGCATATTACTCGTAGAAACTTCCTCAAGGTTGCCGGCGGCACTGCTGCCGTGGGCACCCTCGGTTTGCCGCACATCGCCTTCGGCGCCAGCAAGAAGGTCGTTGTGGTCGGCGGCGGTATCGGTGGCGCTACGGTGGCCAAGTACCTGCGCCGCGCCGATTCCTCCATCGAAGTCACCCTGATCGAGCCCAACAAGCACTACTACACCTGCTTCATGAGCAATGAAGTGCTGGGTGGCGAGCGCACCATGGACTCCATCAAGTTCGACTACAGCGGCCTGGCCAAGCACGGCGTAACGGTGGTGAATGATACCGTCACCGGTATCGATGCCGCTGCCCGCAAGGTCACTACCGCCGGCGGTCAGACCTTCGCCTATGACCGCTGTGTCGTTTCCCCCGGTGTCGACTTCAAGTGGGACGCCATCGGTGGTTACGATGAAAAGGTTGCCGAGTCCATTCCGCACGCATGGAAGGCCGGCCCGCAGACCGTGACCCTGCACAAGCAGCTGCTGGACATGAAGGACGGCGGTACCGTAATCATCGCCCCGCCCGAGAATCCGTTCCGCTGCCCCCCCGGCCCCTACGAGCGCGCCTCGCAGATCGCCAACTACCTGAAGAAGCACAAGCCGAAGTCCAAGGTTCTGATCCTCGACGCCAAGGACAAGTTCTCCAAGCAGGGCCTGTTCATGGCTGGCTGGAAGAAGCACTACGGCGACATGATCGAATGGGTCAGTGCAGCCAACGGCGGCAAGATCGAATCGCTGGATGCCGGCAGCCGCACGCTGCAGGGCGCCGTCGACAAGTTCAAGGGCGATGTCATCAACATCATCCCGCCGCAGAAGGCAGGCAAGATCGCCCACATGGCCGGTCTGGTGAATGACAAGGGCTGGTGCCCGATCAATCAGGGCACCTTCGAGTCCACCATCCACGCCAACATCCATGTCATCGGTGACGCCAGCATTGCAGGTGCCATGCCGAAGTCCGGCTACTCCGCCAACTCCCAGGCCAAGGTCTGCGCGGCAGCTGTTGCTGCCCTGCTGAACGGCATGGAGGCTCCGGTGCCGGCCTACGTCAACACCTGCTACAGCCTGATCACGCCGGAACACGGCATCTCCGTCGCAGCTGTCTATCAGCTGGGCGAGGATGGCGCCATCGCCGGCGTGAAGGGTGCGGGCGGCCTGACCCCCGCCGATGCCTCGGACGAGATGCTGAAGCGCGAAGTGGCTTACGCCCACTCGTGGTTCAAGAACATCACGGCTGACACCTTCGGCTAAGCTGTACCGACGTTGCAATGAGAACGGGGCCCGCGGGCCCCGTTTTCATTTCCACGCCAATCGACCACCCATCTTGATATCCGTCAAACACCAACCGTCTCCCCTTCCCTATACTAGATACAATTCTGACAAATTCAGTACAGGTTTTAGGGTTTACGGCAATGACGAGTTCCTGGAAAGTGGCAGCCCTGTTGTGCTGCCTCATGTCGCCCCCGCTGATCGCGCAAGACTTTGACTTGCGTGTCGGGCGCGAAGTCAACGAAGTATGTGCCGGCTGCCATGGCGAATTCGGCCAGGGCGGCAAGGAAGGCGAGTATCCGCGCATCGCCGGCCAGCCGGCCTCTTATATCAAGAAGCAGATGTTCCTGTTCCGCAGCCGCAAGCTGGACAACATGCCCATGCTCGAATACGTCAACGAACGCGATTTTCCCGAACAGGACATACACGACGTCAGCGAGTATCTGGCGCGGCTGGAACTCATGACACAGTTGCCTCCCATCGATGAAAGCAAGCCATTCGATCCGCTGGAACGTTTGCAGCTGACGCGCCGGGTAATCAATATACCGCGCCCGGAAGCAGGCGACCCGGAAAAGGGACGCATCCTCTATAACAAGGAGTGCCGCTCCTGTCATGGTACCGACGGCTGGGGCGGACGTGATCAGGAAGTCCCCATGCTCGCCGGGCAATACACCAAATACCTGCTGCGTCAGGTCGACAAGTACCGTCAGGGACAGCGCCTCCATGATGAGTCCGACCCGGTGGAATTGCTTACCCTGTTTACCGACAGCGAGATCCAGGACATGTTCGCCTTTCTCGCCACCGTCGACGACGTTCAATAAGTCCCGTCTACCGTTGCGGCGTCGAGCTCGACCCGCTCCAGCACTACCGTCCTGGGGGCGACAACCCGCAGATAATAGGCAGCGCCCGCCTGCTCGACACGAAACGGCTGAACAAGCTGCTCTCCTTCGCTGCACGAACCGGTTTCAGCTATGGACTCGAACGTCGACGATACGATCTGCAGGATCCAGTCACTGCCGGTAACGTGGGCACGGAGGATAAGAGCGTCCACCGGCAGAGCTCCCAGGGGGACGAAATACGCCTCGCCGGCGGTTGTGCGGAAGGATTCAAGTTGCGCATCCGGCCAGGACGAACCGGCCGTAACGGCAAGCGGCGCCGGGGAGAAGCCGCAGGACTGCTTCATGTCGCTCAGATAGCGGAGCAGTTCATCTCGTCAGGGTGCCGCCGGCGTAACGCTCGACATGGCTTCGTGACAGCACCCAGGCTCATGCGCCCGCTGCATTGCCCTTCATGGCAACGTGCGCATACCGTATTGAACAATGCCCAGTGCCGCGCCTGGCCCGGTTCCGCCAGGCCATCGGCGCTGATCAAGACGAGAAGCAACAGAACAGGCAGCGCGGGGAACGCGGGATCCTAGCGCGCCAGGGCGTCCCGGATGGCGGCAGCAATCTTGTCCGATGGCGTGCCATGGGGAAGCACCTCGATTATCTGCCCCTGCCGGTTCAGCAGGAAGGTGAATGACGAGTGATCCACGGTGTAATCCGTGGCAGAACCGCCCTGCTCCCGCCGATAAGCCACGCCGTAACGCCGGGCGAGGTCGGCGATCTGTTGCGGCGTACCGGTCGCCCCCTTGAGCGCGGGGTGGAAATAGGCGGTGTATTCCGCCAGACGCGCCACGGTGTCGCGCTCAGGATCGACGCTGATGAACAACGCCTGGACAGCCTCCAATTCCTGCGGTTCCAGCTTGTGCAATGCCATACCCAGCAGTGCCAGCGAGGTGGGGCACACATCGGGACACCAAGTGTAGCCGAAGTAGAGTATGACCACCTTGCCGCGCAACTGCTCCAGGCTCAACGTACCCTGCTGGGTGCTCAATACAAAATCACCGCCGCGCGTTGCGCTCTTGTCTTGCTCGGCCGGATGCCAGAACAGCGTGCCCAGGAGCGCGGCAAGCAGCAAAAGCAGCGCGATGAGCGCCGTCAGAAAGCGTAATTTCATGTATCAGCGCCTTGCAACAGTGTCGAAACGAAACGGCGCGACATACATGACATCCGCAGTCTCCAGCATGACCTTGGCCTCCCAGGTCATGCGATTGCGTACACAGACTGGTAGCATGCCCTCGCCTGCATAACGACCACCACCCGCAGCAGGCAGCACGAAACGGTTGTAGCCCATATTCATGTCGACGCCGCTGAAATCCACCTCGACACCACGGACACCGGGTAACGTCGCCTCTACGCTGAACTCCAGCGGCTCGACCAGGGGGATCGGTCGCGGCGCTATGGTAAACGTCACGGTTCCCAGCCCCTCCATCACGGCGCTGCACGGCCCCTGCTGCAAATCACACGACGGCACGGCTGCCGTAACCACGGGCAATTGGGGGCCACCGTTTTGCATGCGGAACAGAAACAACGCCGCGACAACGACAGCCAGTACCCCGGTAGCGCCCCACAGCCAGCGTTCAGAAAGAGCCATTCATAACTCCCGTCATGGCAGGTCGCCGCGCCGGAACAGCAGGTAACCGACGCCGGCACAGGTGGTCCCCAATACCAGTGGATAAATCGATGCCCACAGCAGATACCCCGTTTCACCGAAGTTATCCAGGATAACAAACGCGGTGGGCCCCAGCAGCACCAGTTGGGGGTCGAACAACATCATGGTGGCGGTGCGGAATACCTGCAAGGGATTGACCAGCGCGATCGCCACGGCCGTCTCCGCCGGCAACTGCTCACGTATCATTACGCCGAGCAGCACCAGATCAAGGAACAGCACCAGTGTCAGCCACACGACGAACGCCGCCCCCTGCGCCACGTCTGCCGTACGCGCCATGGACGAAATCAGCATGCCGATGCCGAGAAAACACCAGGACAAGCCGAACAGAAATGCTGTGTAGTAGCCATAGATATGCCACGGCACATCGGCGCCCCGTGCCATTCCCCAGACCAATGCCGCCGTCATGGCGAGAAACACCGGGAGAAAAATCACGGAAAATCTCCCCAGCACCTTGCCCCAGTACCAGGCAGCCAGACCGACCGGCAACGACAGCAGATACTCGAACACTCCCGCCTCGCGATCGCCGGCGACCGAGCGGACGGTGGTTATCAGCACGAACAAAGGCAGTATCGCCATGGTGAGCTGCAGATAGGTCACCAGGATACGGGTCAGGCCGGTGAAGCCCATGATACGGGACTCGGTCAGGCCAAACACGAACAACAGCACCACGATGCCGCCGAAAATGGCCGTATAGGTCATGAACCAGCGCGCACGCAGTGACTCGATGACATCGGTAAGAGCGGTAAGCCAAAGATGCTTCATAGCAGGCCTTGTTGTTATGGTCCCGAATCAGCGCCCGGATGGGGCTTCGCGGGATATCGTCTGATTCAGTGCGTCGGGCGAATTGAACCGTTGTTCTACCATATGAACATGCTGCAGCGCCTGCTCATAATTCAGTCCAGCCGGTAACGGATCGCTCTGCGCACCCAGGCCATAGGCCATGGGCGTTATGCGATCCTTCACATAGTAGGCGCTGCGGGCATCGATCCAGGCGCCGGTACGGTAGTCGTTGACCCAGATTTCGGTACGCGGATCATCCCGCCATGGCTGCTGCTCCAGCCATAACATGGCACAACCTATGTCGTCGAAGCGATAGGCTCTGGTTTTCTGCTCCGCCGGCGCCCCTCTCACCTGGGCCGAATACAAACGGTCACTGAGCACCATGCGGCAGCGCTCGCACACATCGCGATCCCATTTCACGTCCACCGGGCCGGTACCCGGATCGCCGGAACACGCGACAAGCAGGAGCGCAAGCAACGACGCAAAGACGGAGGACAGACGTGAGGGCTTTCCAATCATTGCGCCTTCTCCCGCATCTCGATGGCCGACAGTATTCCAGCATAACGCGACAGTATGCCGAGAAACCGCAGCCGATCCGGCGCCGCCACCCGCCCCTGCCAGGAAAGGCCGTCCGCTACAAAGCCCCAATCGGCTATGGTCTTGGCAAACGCCGGTTCGTCACGACTGAGGCGAATCTCGCATTGTAGGGCACTGGCCATGTCAACGGTGTCCGCAACCCGATCATCCAGGGTGACCGCCCCCTGATCCATCTCCACTACACGGTTGACCAGGGCGGCGACCTCGTCGAGGCGGTGACTGGAAATGAGCATGACGGCATGTTCCTGTCGTTCAGCCAACAGCTGGAACAGGTTGTGACGCGCGTCGGGATCGAGATTGGCGGCAGGCTCGTCCAGAATGAGGAGATCGGCATTGCGTCCCAATGCAACGCTGATCAGAAGCTTCTGCTTCTGACCGCCGGACAGTTTGACAAACGGTTGCCGTGCAATGCGGTCAGTATCGAGACCAAGGCGTGCTGCCACGACTTTCATGTCGTCGACGCTGGAACCACACAGATCCGCCGCGAAGCGCATCAGCTGCGAGACCGGCATCTTGAGCGGCGGCGGCAACTGCGGCACGAATCCAACGTGGGCAAGCACCCTTTCCCGTTCCAGACGCGGGTTCATGCCGACAACGGAAATGCTGCCGTCATGGGTATATTCGCCCAACAGGCAACGGATCAAGGTCGTCTTGCCGGCACCGTTGGCGCCGATCAAGGCGATGCGTTCCCCCCGCTCGATGTTCAAATCGACGCCGCGCAATACCTCGGTGCGGCGAAACCTCTTGGACAGCCCGTTTATGGTTATCACACACTCACCCGCTGATCGACGGTCACTTACAACACCTTGTTCAGGCCCCTGATTTCATAGCGCAGCGAACTGGTCGGGCAGGCATCGATGCATAGGCCACAGCGCGTGCAATCGGCACCGATCGGTACCGTCACGTCAGTAGCGCGGCCCTTGATCACCGGTTCCAGCACATGGGGAACCTCACACACCTTGCGGCATTCCCCTTCATGCTTGCATGCCTCGACATTGTAAACAACCCGCAGGGGCGACAACAATCCGACCACACCGTAAGTCATGCCGATAGGGCATACGTAGCGACACCAGGCGCGCTGGGAGAAAAATATCTCGAACAGCAGAAGAAAGGCCACCCAACCAAGCGCCAGTGTTGCACCATAGATAACCGCCCGACTAAGGATACCCGTGGGGGAAATGGTTTCGAAGACCGTGTATCCCGTAACCACGGCCAGCAGGGCAAACATGATATAAAACACCGTGCGTACGCCGCGGTGGAACTCATGATTACGAATCAGCTTGCGCTCCACCAGCTTGAGGTGAATCTTTTCCGCCAGCTCCGCAACAAAGTGATAGGGACAAACCCACGAGCAGAAGGTGCGTCCGCCGAGCAGGAACCAGAGAATAAAGATAGTCACGGTCCCAATCAGCAGATTCAGAACCACATGCTTGAACGCCAGCATCACCTGAAGCGCCGAATTGAGATCGGCCATATGGAAGCCGATAAACCTTGAACCGGTCAGCGCGCCTTCGAGCAATTGCACGTCAAAATAATACGACACGAGAAACAGCAGGTTTACGGCTATGAGTGTCGCCCAGCGACGGTTGCGCCACTTGTGCGACTTGTGCCCCATATGCTCGGCGCGGATAGCCTCCAGATCCACCTTTTCACCCTTCTTGTAGAAATGGATCTGCTTTACTTCCGGAGTGAAATCTTCCGGTTTTGGCTTTCGCGGCGCACGCCCCAGAAGCTGCATGAAGGATTCCGTTAGGTAGCTCATACCCGCGTCACCGTGCTTTCGATATCAACAACTATGGATGCCGGTCCGGTGGGACATACCATTTCACAGGCACCACAACCAACACAGCCGTCCAGCACCTCGGGGCGCATCCGTCTTACACCATCCCCCTCATCAACCGGACGCAGCTCGATGGCATGACGCGGCGGACACTGGTTGACATCGCCGGACGGCGGCTCGCCCGCCTCGCATTGGGCAATGCGTATTTCGATGGGACAGTGCCTGACACACAGATCACAGATTTCCAGATCGAATTCCTGATCCCGGATGCGTTGCGGCTTCCAGCGATCAATTTCGTTATAACGGAACAAGCCGTCGAATTCCGGCCCACGGATCTTTCCCTTGAATCCCTCACCTTTCTTGGCCAGACACAAATCGGGACGATCCAGCCGGGCGAAACCCATGCGGACTTCCGACGGATAATTCAGTTTGTGAGATAGCGCCCCCGTCGGACAGGCCAGTATGCATTGCAGCCCGTCGCAGGAAAAGTCGCAGGACTGCTCCCGCGCATCCACATAGGGCACACCGACACCGAAGCCGTCCATGATATCCGCCAGCTTGATAGCCTCCACCGGACAAACCTGCACGCATTGCCCGCATTTGATGCAGGCGGCCAGCAATTCGGACTCCTCCAGGGCACCTGGCGGACGCAGGCGCGGGTTCCATGAGCGCGCAACCGGTATAAACCCCATGGACGACACCCCGACGACACCGGCAGCCAACATCAACGAACGGAGGAACTGGCGCCGTTCCTGTTGTTTACGCCGGTTCACCACGGGCGGCTGCTTCTTTTTCACCGCAGGCTTGTCCGTACCGGCATCTTGTCGTGTATCGTCACTCATGATTCGTCACTTACCTTCATTACCGGTACCGCATCACGCAGCATCAGCTTGGGCGGACTGAACGGTGCGAGGCGCTCAAGAAAGTCCAGCACCTCCAGCAGCGGAGACCCCTTGAAGAACTGCACCGGCGGGACGTCCATCCATAGCCGGTCGGCATAAGAGTGCAGTTCATAGGGCGTATCACCAATCCGATCAGCGTCACGATCAAACCCCTCGTAGTCATCCCAGTGATTCCCTTCCCACAGATTACGCACTGCCGTTCCCGCTCCGCTGACTGAAACCTGGGTCAGGTTTCCTTTCAATGTATTGTTACGAAACTCATTCCCCTTCCAGTCACTCAGAAAACTGATCCCGATCCCGTTATATGCAATGAGGTTGTTGTTGAAGACGTTTATGGTGTCAGGCTGATACGGCGATACGTCGATATAGAGCCCGTTGGCACAATACAGAATCTGGTTGTTTTCTATGACGACTTCCGATGTTTCCTTGAACCCTATACCGACGCCGGTCGTACCTGTAGCATCGCGGATGTGATTGTTGCGGATAACGATGCCGTCGCTGTACATGACAAAGATGCCAACCGAATTTTGAAAGAAGGTATTGTTCTCCACCAGATTGTGCTGTGAATACATGAAATGCAGCGAATAGCGTCCACCGCTGGCGGTATTGCGGGAAATGGTATTGTCGCGCGAGTACCAGATTACGATATCTCTTGAGTTGGCAACCAGATTGTCGACAATACGATTATCGAAGCTGTACCACAGCCGGATGGCGTCGCCGCGCATACCCAGTTCGACATTTTTTGAACTGATGCGGTTACGACGCACGATATTGTTGTTGGACTGCTGCAAATCGATGCCGAACAAGGCGTCTTCGATCACGTTGTCCTTTATCACGTTGTACTTGCCGCGCACCTGGATGCCGGAATCCAGGTCATTGTGGGAGTTGCCGGATCCCACCAGGCGCAACCCGGAAATGGTTGCGCCGTCGGTATCGACCAGCAACACGGTGCCGCGCCCGCCGCCGTCGATGGTCACCTGTCCATTGCCTTCAAGCGTCATGGGCTTGTCCAGCACCGCTGGACCGGCGTAATGACCGGGTTCCAGCACCAGGGTACTCCCCTGCTGCGCGGCATCGATCAGGGGCTGCAACGGACGCAAGTCCCCGGCACAGGCCGGGTTCCCCGCCATGGCAAGGAACCCGGAAACAAGCACGGCACTGAAAACCCGCGCCATCGACATAGACATCACACTCCGGCCTGGCCTTCCGATTGTATCTGCTTGCGACGCAACAGCAGCAACGCCGCCATGACCAGGCTGAACAGCAGCATCAAACCAAAACCAATGTGTGGATAGGAGTGGGTGGAGAACTGCGCCACCTTGCCATCGCCAAATACCGTGGGCATGAACGGTTTGACCGTAAAGGCGGCCATATCGTTCAGGCTATGCCCGAACCACCACAACCAGGCGGCATATTCGATAATAAAGAACACCGGCAGGGCCAGAGGTGCCAGCGCCAGAGCCCAGTACAACAGCCCCCGCGGCCTTCGCGCGCCCCAAAGCAACAGGAGCATGGCCCCGATGATGCCTGCAAACAGCAAGTGCACCGCAAGCTTGAGGGTGGAAACCATAGGCACAATTTCTTCAGGGTTGTTGAAGTAGCGTCCCAGGTTCTTTTCGTAATGCCAGGACATCACCTGGAATGCGCTTCCGTTCCACGCCGCACCATCATCTTTGCGCTTCTGATCGATCTCGAAGCTGACACGCAAACTGTCGATATAGCGATCCTTGTCGCTGGTGGCGGCGCTCTGTTCCGGACGCGGTGCAGCAACAGGCGCATCCTTCTCGGCCATGGAGCGTTTCAGCTGCTCAATGAGCGCCTTGCCTGCATCCATCGGCTCTTCGCCTTCAGCATCATCCTCGCCGCCGCCTTTCTCCTGATCCAGTGATGCGATCATCGCATCCACATAACCGGCATTCTGCCAGTGGATACCGCCAGCCGTGTAAAACGTCAGGTACATCCAGGCGGCGATAAGGGCAAAACCGGCCGCCAATACGCCTAGACGGACTTTGCGCGAGGGAATGACGAAGCCGATGATCATCACGCCGAGCAGGGTCATCAGGAACTGGGAAAACGCCTTCTCCACCGGACCGCCTGCGGCGATGGGATACATGCCCACATAATGATTGATGGTATCCATCTCATGGACGCAATCCAGGGCCTCTTCCTCGACAATCTCAGTCCGATCCACCTTGGTGCAACCATTGAATACACCGTTCATATGGAAATGAATACGCACTCCATCCGGGAAGGACTCGGGAGGATAGTTGGGGGCCTTGAGCGAAACCCACCAGGTGGGGGTGTAATAAATCGCCGCCAGCAATATCAGGGCACTCAGGGTAAGCAACCCCGTCAGGATGAGTTTGGTGCGATCTTGTGTGGACGTCATGGCGTTCGCGATCCTTGAATCAGGAAAGGAAGTAAGTGATACACCCAATATGGGTGCGAGAAATGGTGCTCTCAACCAATCCGCCGTACCAGAACGGTACGGCGGATATACTGCCCGACTTACTGGAAGTCCGGGTTCTGCCAGCCCGGAGGGCCGAGGCGATCGGCGGGCGGCTTGATGCGTGAGGTGTAGTCGCTCACCGCCTCCAGATCGCGATCGCTAAACCCTTTCACCTGCTTGACCATGTCAGGGTTGGCGTTACGGCGCTTGCCGTCACGGATCTCGCGGAACTGGCGCTTGATGTACTCGAAATGCTGTCCCTGAATCTTGGGATAGAACTTTTCATCGTCACCCTGTCCCTTGTCACCGTGGCAACGCACACAGTTATCCTTGTACAGTTGCTCACCAAGTTTCAGATCCGTACCGGGGCCAAGGCCGTTCTCCGGGCTCATCGGCAGCGTAGCGATGTACTCCACCACATCGGCTACGGCCTGGGCTCCGCCAATCTGCGACGGCAGGGCAAACGGATACATGGTCGGATTGTCACGGTTGCCGGCCCGGATATCAGCCAGCTGCTTTACCAGCACGTTGTGATGCTGGCCGGCCAACTGCGGGAAGGTGCCATCGGCAAGACCCCAGCCTTCAGGCATATGGCAGGCGGCGCAGACCTCATAGATATCCCGGCCGCGCGTCTTGTCGCCCTTCAGGGTCATGGCAACTTCCAGCTCATCGCCCTGCATGGCCCACGAGGGTTTGTGCGCCTTTTCAGCCGCCAGGGCAACACCACTGGTAGACACCGCAAGCGCAAGCGCCAATGCTGACTTCAGAACCACTTTCATACCTAACTCCTCTTCTGTTTGCGACCCGCCGGAAATATCCCGTTGGCTGAGACAACCGCAGGCGAGGCCGCATTTCCAGGCATACAGGCCGTTAATCACCTTGAGTGGGCACGGCCGTCCAACCACCGCTGTTAAACATCAGTATATTCTTCTATGCTCAATACGCTTTGATTAACATCAAGGTAAGGGAAATTTCTACGGCTTGAGTGTAGCCAACCAGTCCGCGATCGCCGCCATTTCTTCTTCGGTAACCAGGTGCATGACAGGCTTCATGGCAGCCGTCTGACCGTTGCTACGCGCGCCGCTCTTGATGTCCTTCATCTGCTGCAGCGCATAGGCGGCATTCTGCCCGGCCAGCTTGGGGTAGGACGGCAGTACCGGGGCCTTGGCCTCGGCGCCGTGGCAGGCGATGCAGGTCTTGGTCTTGTACAGGGTCGCACCGTCGAGGGCCAAGGCCGTGCCGCTGGCCAGTACGCCGGATGAGGCTACCAGGGCGGCCAGGGCCAGTTTGTTTAAGTACTTCATGGGTTTCTCCTTTTGTCTTTAACAAAAAACAGGGGGACACAATGCGTCCCCCTGTCAATTTAGTCTTTGATCCGTGTCAAAGACAGTTTGTTACTTGATCTTCTTGGCATTGTTCTCTTCCAGGAAAGTCTTGGCACGCAGACCGAGGTCGGCAGCCTTCACCTGGTACTGCCACCACTGGTTGGCCCACAACATTGCATTCTGCCAATCCTGCTTGGCCGCCGCGGCTTCCGACTTGGCCTTGGCGTCCTTGGCGAACTCAAGCTGGTCGGTCGCATCTTCCACCAGGCCCACAACGGTCGGGAATTCCTGGTAGTTGTGGCTGGTGATGAAGGCCACCACCGAGTCGATTACAGCCTGGGTCTCGACGTTGGTCTTGACCTGGGTGTCGTAGTCGGCCTGGGTGTACTTCACGCCTTCCTGCATCGCCACTGCCTTGGCCTTGTAACCCTTCGGCCGGACCAGCAGGTAGCCCTGCATTTCCAGGTGCAGCGCCGAGCAGAACTCGGTGCAGTAGTATGGATAGACGCCTTCCTTATCCGCAACGATATGCGCGGTTGCGGTCTTGCCCGGCTCCAGCGACATCTGCGCGCTGTGGCCATAGATGGCGAAGCCGTGCGTCTGATCCTGGGCGCGTTCCAGGTTGGTGATGTGGAAGAATATCTCGTCCCCCAACTCGGCCTCGACGATTTCCGGCGTCAGGTGCGAACGAATGGCGGTGCCCCAGATATGGATGGTGCACTTACCGGCACCATCGCAGGTACGCTCAGTCTTTTCACGGCCGGCACGAGTCGCATAGGGATGGCGCTCGTCAGTACGGCTGTCGGTACCGGACTTGTAACGCACTGCCGGCTGCAGACGGTCGGCCTTGATGGCAACCACATAGTGCGGTTCGCCCAGCGGCAGCGGCATGTCATACAGCAGTTCCATCTTGTCGCCGCTGATGTCGATCAGCTGATGGTTCTGCGGATGCAGCGGACCCACCGGATTGAAACGGTCGATGGCCAGCTTGTTCATCGCAATCAGGTACTTGCCCTGCGGGGTGACGGAGTCGCCTTCCATGGTCATCAGATGACCGATGTTGTAATGGATGGAGAGTTTGTCCAGCACCTTGCCTTCGCAGTAGTCCCACTTGGCAACCATCGAATCCACGTAGAGCGAGGTATAAACCACGCACTTCTTGGAGTCATACTGGGTATGCAGGGGACCGAGACCCAGCTGCACCTGCTTGTGGGTGGCATCCTTCAGGGCAATGATGGGCAGACCGTAGGGGTCCTTGCCTTCAAACTTCTTCGCCTTGATGGCAGCCTGGATCTTGTCGAAGCTGTACACCGTCACGTGCGAGTCCAGCTTGCCGGCAACGATGATGTATTTGCCGTCCGGCGACACGTCGACACCGTGCGGGCTCTTCGGCTCGGGGATCAGGAACATCACCCCTTCCTTCGCCGCCACATCCATCGGGATCACGTTATGTCCGTTGACCTTCTTGGCCTTGCCGGCCTTGACCAGCTCTGCCGCCTTCTGCCAATTCACGACGTGCAGGAAGTCGGTGTCCTTGGAGGAACAGCCGGCCTCGAAGGGCGGACGACCACGCTCAATGCCGCCGACATAACGCTCGCTACAGAAGGAGTTGGTGAAGGACCAGCCATGGCTCGGACCCTTGCCCGCATCGGACAGGTCCTGGCTATAGGGCGGCGCCTCCATGGTGAAGGAGTTTTCCTGCTCGATGCGGCCCTTCTCGCTGTTGAACTTCCAGTAGGTGATACCGCCACGGTATTTGTCGTTGAACTCTTCCAGCGGCACGAACTTGTTTTCAAACGGGGCGGCATACTGCGCCGCCTCGATTACGTACTCGGTGTTCTCGGTAACGAAGGCGCCACCATGCGCGCTCTTGAACACGGGGTTGACCACGATCTGCTTGGTTTCAAAGTCGTGCAGGTCGATGACCGCGATGCGCGGGTTGGCCTTGTCGTTGATGAACAGGTAACGGCCGTTGTATTCGCCCTTGGTCTCGGAGATGGCCGGATGATGGGTGTCACCGTAGTTGAGCGCCTTGCCCTGAATGTTGCCCTGGGCCAGGACTTTTCTTGATTCTTCTTCGTAGCCATAACCCTGCCACGGCTCCGGCGTGAACACGGCGATGTACTTCAGGATACGCATGGAGGGAATGCCATACACGATCACCTGACCGCTCTGGCCACCGGAGGAAAACGCGAGGAACTCGTCGCGGCCGCCGGTCGGCGTGTAGGTCTTGGCAGCGGCAAGCAGATCCTTCTGGGTCAGGTTTCGCGCCTTCATGACCTGTTCCAGCGTAGAGTTGGACCAGGCACTGGTCGACGCCGCCAAGCCTATCCCCAGGCCTGCCAGTATCGAGAGTGTACGTTTTGCAGTCGGCTTCATATCAGCCCTCTCCCTTCTTGGTTGGTGACAAAGTAAACCTCGCGTCATGGTTACCTTTCACTCAGCGGGGTGCCTTGATCCATATCAAACCGTGTGGCGCTTGACGCACTAGGGTGTGTGTTTTAACACACGTGAGGTCTAGTTATAGAACAGATTTGTTTCAACTCAAGGAAGGCGGCTTGGTAATAAGCTGAATTTGCTAAATATCTTTTGTAGGAGGTACCTCGACGGTGGTATTCGTGCAAAAAATTGGCATTTCACAAAATCAATAAATACTAAATCCACTATGAATAGCGGATGTTGTGGTGTGATCCGTACGCAGACACGTCCCTGCTGCACATATCACAGCGGCGCCGGGAGAAAATTTTTTTTGGGTGGACTTGAAATGACGCGAAGAACACGCGTCTTAAATCAGGAGTTGCGTGGCAACGATCAGGCCTTGATTACCCGGCCGCCACCGCCGAGAGAAGGTGTGGATTTTCCCGCCTGGTCGTAGAGTTCGGTGCTGTCGCCCTGACCGCCGAGCAACATGGCCAAGGCTCGATGGGTGGTGCGGCGGTTGCTCTCCAACACCTTGCCGTTGATCTGATTCTGGCGCTGACAGGCGATCAGCGCCTCCTTGACGGCATCCCAGCTGCCGCGCATGTCGTGCCCGGCAGCGGCGCACCGTGACAACAGTTCCTCGAATCCTTGTCGATCGGGATCCAGCCCGGCTCCACGTATCATCTGCAGGCGCTGGCCGTGCGAAGCATCCAGCTGTGCCAAAAACCCCTGCTTTTCCGTCACCGCCCGCTGCATTGCATCGGTGTCGCGGCGCGCAATCGACTCGTGCTCAGCCTTCAGGACGGCGAGCAGTCCCGTGGAACTGTCCAGTTCCTTCTGCAGTGCACGTTCCAAGTGTTCACAGGCCGCGGACAGGGACATGATTAGCGCTGCAAATCCCGCTCGAAGCGGAGCATCTTTTCCGCAGTACGCCCCGCATCCATCTCATAGCTGCCGTTGCCGATGGCCTGCTGAATGGTCTCGACCCTCTGGCTGTCCACCACCGGCATCTTGGCGAGACTGTTCTCCAGGTCGCGCAGGCGGGCGGCGGTATCAGTCAGGCTGACCGTATCCATCGTCGAGGGCCGCCCGGTCTGCTGTTGGGAGGCCGTCGGCTCCGAACGCGCAACCTGTACCTGCGAGCCGTCGGTGGCGCGCTGACTCTGGTTGCCCGGGAACCCGGTTATGTTGTTGATCGCCATGGTTACTCTCCTTTTCTCTACATCCCGTATCGGCTACCCGGCCAGGAACTTTAGCCCAGAAAGAATAAAAGTTGTCACAATCGTACCTGGACTACCCCCGGCCCGACCACAACGCCTTCTATGGCACGGCCGGAAGAGAGGTTGCGCACCTGGATTACGTCCCCCTTGGCGCCATCCCCCAGCGCCTGCCCCTCCATGCGTACCTCGATCCCGCCGATTTGCCCCAGAATGGTCACTCGCTCGCCGCGCCGTATCGACGTGGGATGCTGTATCAACCCGGGGTGCAGCACCGCTCCCGCGCTGGAGGAACGACGCAGAACCATACCTTCTATATCTTTCAAATCAGTAAGATACCCCATAGTCAGACGGGTGGTGTCCTTTTCTATGGCGTCCACGTCCGCCGCTGCAAGCACCGTTCCCCGCGGCAGGGGCCGCCGCAGCACCAGGACCGGCTGCATCAGCGCGACCTTCGCCTGGACATAGACCGTCCAGGGCGAGGGCGCGGCACACCTGACACCGACGGTCGTCGTGCCCACCACTTTCTGACCGGGCGGGGTAAAGGCCTCCAACGCCGTTCCGCACATGTCCAGACGCAGGCGGGGATCAACACGCCCCACGCTGACGCTGGGAGGGGGCGTCGCCCCCGCGTGCTGCTGTTCCAGAAAAACGACGGCCGCCTGTTCGACGGACTCCAGCGGCTGCAACCCTTCCGCCGTTGCGAACGGTGCGTACGTGCCAGCAGCCGCGCACAGCACCATGGCCAGGATGCGTCGATAAATTGACGCTGCCTCACCGTGGCGCAGATAGCAGAGCGGTCGAATGCGGTTAATCATTTCTGTACCAGAATTAATCAGTTAGCGTATATACTTTGGGCCATCCAACACAATTTGTGACACAATCGGCATCGGCAGGTTCTGCCCGGTACTCTTACCTGAGGCAATTTGCGTGCCGATTTCGCCAGGTTAAGCTGTCGGGGACGCATGCCGATAACTGTCTTACCCTGGATAACAGAGCCAAGCGCGGAGAAAACGAAATGGCGGGCGTACTCGACGGCGTAAACCAACGCACCCGACTGGCTGGTCACAACCGGCTGGAACTGCTGATGTTCCGCCTGGGCGACAAACAGCGTTTCGGCATCAACGTGTTCAAGGTGCAGGAAGTCATTCAGTGCCCGCCGCTGACCAAGGTGCCCCATGCCCATCCGGTGGTACGCGGCGTCGCCACGCTGCGCGGCAAGACCATCACCATCATGGACCTGGCCCAGGCCATCGGTCGCCGCCCCATTACCGATACCTCGCAAGCCTACATCATCATCACCGAATACAACCGCGCGATTCAGGGATTCCTGGTCAGCGGGGTCGATCGCATCGTCAACATGAACTGGGAGGAAATCCTCCCGCCGCCCAAGGGTTCCGGCCATAACTACATGACGGCGGTAACCCGCGTTGACAATGACCTGGTCGAAATCATCGACGTGGAAAAGGTGCTGGCGGAAATCATTCATGTAGACGAAACCGTAGACAGCCGCCTCATCGAGGAGAACCGCGACACCATCGGCGAGCGTCCGCACCGCGTCCTCGTGGCAGACGACTCCAGCGTTGCCCGCAACCAGATCAAACGGACACTCGATCAGATCGGCGTGGAAACCATTCTCGCCAAGGACGGCCGCGATGCGCTCAACATGCTTCGCGCCATGGCGGACAGCGGCACCCCCGTGACCGAACAGATCAGCATGGTCATCTCCGACGTCGAGATGCCGGAAATGGACGGTTATACCCTGACCACCCAAATCCGCTCCGACAACCGTCTCAAGGATCTGTATGTGATCCTGCATACTTCGTTGAGCGGTATTTTCAACAACTCCCTGGTCGAGAAGGTCGGCGCCAACAAATTCATCGCCAAATTCAAGCCCGATGAGCTGGCGGGCGCAGTCATCGAACGGCTTAAAGTGGTGAACTGATCGTCCACGGCAATCAGTCCCGAGACAAAGAGAACGACAAGGCAGCCCGTCCGATGACCGTTGCACGCGGAAGCAAAGACATTGCCGCAGCATCACCCGAGAAACAACACGTGACAACAACCCATATCGCGGCCAACGAATACGAGGAATTCCGGCGTTTCCTCGAAGATGCCTGCGGCATCATGCTCGGTGACAATAAACACTATCTTGTAACCAGCCGCCTGACGCGCCTGATGCGCGAATTCGATATCGCCACTTTTGCCGAGTTGATGGTGCAGCTCAAGCAGAAGCACCATACCAAACTACGCGAACGTATCGTCGATGCGATGACGACCAACGAAACCATGTGGTTTCGTGATCGTTACCCCTTCGACATCCTCACCAACATCATACTGCCGGAATACAGCAGTCTGCGTGCCCGCCAGCTGCGTTTCTGGTCTGCAGCCTGCTCGTCGGGGCAAGAGCCCTACTCCATCAGCATGGTGCTGCAGGAATATCTCGCAGCAAAACCCGGTGCGCTGTCCGCCAACATCCAGATAATCGCCACCGACATTTCACCATCAATGCTGAAAGATGCCAGTACCGGTTTGTACGACAAAATGTCCATTACCCGCGGTATTGCTGAAGATCGCGTGAAGCGCTTCTTCCTGCAAAAGGGCGACCGCTGGGAAGTCAAACCCGAGCTGCGCAGCCGCGTGACCTTTCGCGAGCTGAATCTGATGCAAAGCTATGCGTCCCTCGGCAAGTTCGACATCGTGTTCTGCCGCAACGTGCTCATCTACTTTTCGTCCGACCTGAAAAAGGACATCCTGACCCGCATTGCCCAAAGTATGAACCCACGCGGCTATCTGTTCCTGGGCGGCTCGGAATCCCCCACCAGCTATGTCGATATGTTCGAAATGGTGCGCACTGCCTTTGGCGTGGTCTATCGACTCAAGGAAGGTTTCCGCTGAACGGCTTCTTTGCCATGACAGTTTCAGTTTGTTATAACTAACAACGTAACTTTTCGCGCCGGCTTGCGCCGGACATCAGAACGCAGTCGTCTGAAGACTGTACCTGCGGCAACACCAGGGTCTCCCGACCACATTTTGTCGCCATCGTTCATCGAATCGCCCTGAGGATTCGCAACATGGCAAGAAATGAACCGCTGACGCGCAACACCCGTCCACTCATCTTTGGTGAAGTGCTGTACGACTGCTTCCCGGGCGGTGAGCGGGTACTGGGCGGCGCGCCTTTCAATGTCGCGTGGCATCTACAGGGCTTCGGCCTGTCACCTCTGCTGCTCACCCGTATCGGCACCGATGCGGGAGGCGACGCCATTATCGAGCGCATGACTGCCTGGGGAATGGATACCGCGGCCGTGCAGCGCGATGCATTGCACCCCACCGGCATCGTCGACATCACCCTGCTTGACGGCCAGCCCCGCTTTCATATTGTCGAGGCGCAGGCCTACGACTATATCGAGCACGGGCCGCTGACCGACATTCTGGACGGTCTGCACATCGACATGCTCTACCATGGCTCGCTGGCTGCACGCAGCGAAGTCTCGCGTGCAACCCTGCACTGGCTGCGCCGGCAGATCGCACTGCCCGCCTTCATCGATATCAATCTGCGTCCACCATGGTGGCGGCACGAGGAGATTGCGGAGCTGCTGCGCGATGCGCGCTGGTTGAAACTCAACAGCGACGAATTGCAGGAGTTGCTTCCGGATGTTTCCGACACCGTCAGCGCCGCGCGAACATTGTCCTCCCGACATCATCTGGAGGGTGTAATTGTCACTCTGGGCGCACAAGGGGCGATGCTGCTGCACCGCCAGCAGCGGTACGACGCCTCCGCCGAGCCTGTCGCTCATCTGGTGGACACGGTTGGCGCCGGTGATGCCTTCAGTGCCGTCGTACTCCTTGGTCTGTCCCGGCAATGGCCTATGGAAAGAATGATGCGCCGGGCGACGGAGTTCGCCGCGGCAATTTGCGGCCGTCGCGGTGCGACGGTGTTCGATCGGAGCTTCTATACTGGATTCATCGAACAATGGGAGGACTGAACCATCAGCACGGAAAACGGAATCTATATCGCCTTGATCAGCGTTCATGGACTGATCCGTGGACATAACCTCGAACTGGGACGGGACGCCGATACCGGCGGACAGACAAAATACGTCGTCGAGTTGGCGCGCGCCCTGGCGGAACATCCCGAGGTGTCCCGGGTCGACCTGCTCACGCGCCTGGTCAGCGACCCCAAGGTCAGCCCGGACTATGCCGCGCCGCTGGAACATATCGCGCCCAAGGCCTATATCGTGCGCCTGCCCTTCGGACCGCGGCGCTATCTGCGCAAGGAGGTGCTCTGGCCCCACCTGGACTCCATGGCCGACCAGGCACTGCAACATATCCGTGATATCGGCCGTATCCCCGACATCATTCACAGCCACTACGCCGATGCCGCTTATGTCGGCACCCGCCTCGCCAGCCTTCTTGGCATCCCTCTGATACACACCGGACACTCCCTGGGCCGGGAAAAGAAGCGCCGTCTGCTCGATCAGGGCGTTTCAGCCCACAGCATCGAGACGCAATACAACATGACCCGGCGCATCGAAGCCGAGGAAGCCGCGATGGACGTGGCCAGCCTGGTCATTGCCAGTACGCGGCAGGAAGTGGATACACAATACAGCCAATATTCAAATTACCAGCCCAAAAACATGCTGGTCATTCCGCCCGGAACTGATCTCAGCCGGTTCCATCCCCCGCGGGGACTGCTCAGCGACAGCCCTATACGGCACCAGCTCCACCGCTTTCTGCGCGAGCCGCGCAAACCGATGGTGCTGGCGGTTTCGCGGGCCGACGAGCGCAAGAACATCTCCACCCTGATACGTGCCTATGGCGAGAGTGAAGAGCTGAAACGGCGCGCCAATCTCGTTGTCGTCGCCGGCAACCGGGATGACATCTCGGTCATGGAAAAGGGCCCGCGCGCGGTGCTCGGCGAGTTGCTGCTGCTGGTGGACAAATATGATCTCTATGGCCAGGCCGCCTACCCCAAGACCCATAACTCCAACGATATACCGGAACTGTACCGGCTGGCGGCCCGGACCCGGGGAGTATTCGTAAACCCGGCATTGACCGAGCCTTTCGGCCTTACCCTCATAGAGGCCGCTGCCAGCGGCCTGCCCATCGTCGCCACGGAGGACGGCGGACCGCAGGACATCATTCGTCATTGCAAGAACGGCCTGTTGATCGACCCGCTGGATGCAGACGCCATGGGCGCGGCATTGCTCGATGCCCTCAGCGACGACAAACGCTGGCGCAGTTGGGCCGCCAACGGCATCAAGGGAGCAAACCGTCAGTATTCCTGGCATGCGCACGTGGGCAGCTATATGAAGGCATTACGACGCCTGCTGGGCCAGTCTTCGCGCGCCCGCATCATCCGCCCGCTCAAGAGCCGGCTGCCGACCATCGAGCGTCTGGTGGTATGCGATATCGACAACACCCTGTTGGGCGACGACGACGCACTGGGTGAGCTGGTGCAGCACATCAGCCGCGACTCCGCACTCGGCTTCGGCGTCGCCACGGGGCGCCATCTGAGCAGTGCGCTCAAGGTGCTCAATGAGAATGGAGTTCCGACTCCCGACGTCCTGGTGACCTCGGTAGGGACCGAAATCCACTACGGCCGACAGTTGCAGCCGGATGCCGCCTGGCAACGTCATATCGATTACCGTTGGGAGCGCGAGCGACTGCTACAAGCCCTGGAGGGCATCCCCGGACTGCGCCTGCAACCGAAGGAAAACCAGCGGCAACACAAAGTGAGCTATTTCATTGATCCGGACAAATCGCCGCCCATTCGCGAACTGACGCGTCATCTGCGCGGCCTCAATCTGTCCGCCAATCTCATCTATTCGCATCAGGCCTATCTGGACTTGTTGCCGATACGCGCATCCAAAGGGCAGGCCGTACGGTACCTCGGTGCCAAATGGGGGATCGCGCCGCAACGCATGCTGGTGGCGGGAGACTCCGGCAATGATATCGAGATGCTGCGGGGAGATACCCTGGGTGTAGTGGTCGGCAACTACAGTCCGGAATTGCGCCACCTGCGCGGCGAGCCGCAGATCTATTTCGCCGCCGGCCACTATGCACGCGGTGTGCTCGAAGGATTGGAGCACTATGCATTCCTGTCCACCCGGACGCCGCCAGCCGAAGGAGACGAGACATGATCAGTTCATTGACCGAATACCTCGCCCTGCACCGTGATGCGGTGCATGCCCTGCTGCGCCACTATATGGCGCTGGGACGGCCGTTTCTGCTGCGTTCGGAACTACGGGACGAATTCGATCTGTTTTGCACCACCCACGGCCACACCGAACTGGCCCGTTCGGAACTGGCCCGTCTCATCACGATCACACAGGAGGCCGCCATCGGCAGTCCGTGGATATATCTCGCCGTGCGTATCCGTATCGCACGCTGGAGCTACGTGCGCATCCACATTGAAAACATGCAGCATGAAACTGTTCAGGCGGCGGAATTCCTCGCCTTCAAGGAACACCTGCGCAATGGCGGTGAACGGACGCCGGGCTATGTCATGGAGCTCGATTTCGGCCCGTTCAACCGGGAGTTTCCCAAGCTGCAGGAATCGCGTTCCATCGGCCGGGGTGTTGAGTTCCTCAATCGCCGCCTCTCCAGTCAGCTGTTCCAGGCACTGGGCAAGGGCGACAAGCGGCTGCTCGACTTCCTCAGCGTGCATCAGCATCAGGGCCGGCAACTGATGCTCAATGACCGCATCCGCGACGTCTCCGGCCTGCGCTCGGCGCTGCGGCATGGTGACGACTATTTGTCCTCGCAGCCGGAAGACGCCACCTGGAACGACGTGGGCCACGCGCTGCAACAGCTCGGATTTGAGCCCGGTTGGGGACGGACCAGCCGGCAAATCCGCGCCGCCTTCGACCTGCTGTCCGATATTCTGGAAGCCCCTTCGCCGGAAACCATCGAAAGGTTTCTCGGCCGCATCCCCATGATATTCAGCCTGGCGATCCTCTCGCCGCACGGCTATTTCGGCCAATCCAATGTCTTGGGGCTACCCGACACCGGTGGCCAGGTGGTCTACATACTCGACCAGGTGCGGGCACTGGAACGGGAGATGCGGCACCGCGCCCATGAACAGGGACTGGATATCCAGCCGCAGATATTGATACTCACCCGGCTGATTCCCGAGGCGGGCAATACCAGCTGCAACGTCCCGGTGGAGCCCGTCATCGGCACCGAAGGGGCGCGCATCGTGCGCATACCGTTCCGCAACGAATCCGGAGAAATCATTCCGCAATGGATTTCCCGCTTCGAGGTGTGGCCCTACCTGGAGCGTTTCGCCCAGGAGGCGGAGAAGGCGATACTCGCCGAACTGGGCAATCGCCCCGACCTCATCATCGGCAATTACTCCGACGGCAATCTCGTTGCCACCCTGCTGTCGCAGCAGTTGCACGTCACGCAGTGCGGTATCGCCCATGCCCTGGAAAAGACCAAGTATCTGTACTCGGACCTGTACTGGAAGGAAAACGATCCCCAGTACCACTTCTCCTGCCAGTTCACTGCTGATCTGATCGCCATGAACTCGGCCGATTTCATCATCACCAGCACCTATCAGGAGATTGCCGGCACCGCCGACAGCGTGGGGCAATACGAGAGCTACGGCGCATTCACCCTGCCCGAGCTCTATCGGGTGGTCAACGGCATCGATGTCTTCGACCCGAAATTCAACATCGTCTCCCCCGGCGCCGATGCCGCAGTGTACTTTCCCTACGGCGACAAGGAACAGCGCCTGCACAGTCTGCAACCGGAGATCGAGGCCATATTGTACGGCGGCCCGGACGCCGGCTCGCGCGGCGAGTTGCAGGCACGGGACAAGCCGCTGCTGTTTACCATGGCCCGCCTGGACCATATCAAGAACATCACCGGGCTGGTGGAGTGGTACGGTGCCAGCGACGAGTTGCGTGAAGCAGCCAATCTGCTGGTCATCGCCGGTCACACCGATCCCGCCCTGTCCGGCGACGTCGAGGAACAGCGCCAGATCGAGCGTATGCATGCGCTGTTCGACCAATACGGCCTGGACGGCCAAGTGCGCTGGCTCGGCATCCACCTGGACAAACCCCTGGCCGGCGAGCTGTACCGCTATGTAGCCGACCATGGCGGAGCCTTCGTCCAGCCCGCCCTGTTCGAAGCTTTCGGCCTGACCGTCATCGAGGCCATGGTATCGGGCCTGCCCACCTTTGCCACCTGCTACGGCGGCCCGCTGGAAATCATCAAGGACGGCATCTCCGGCTTCCACATCGATCCCAATCACGGCGCCGCCGCGGCACAGATCATGGCCCGCTTCTTTCACCGCTGCCGGGATGACAGCAGCTATTGGGACAGCATCTCCAGCGCCGCCATCGAGCGGGTGCGCAGCCGTTACACCTGGGAGATACACGCCGAGCGCATGCTGACCCTGTCCTGTATCTACGGCTTCTGGAAATACGTGACCAACCTGGAGCGGGACGAAACCCGCCGCTATCTGGAGATGTTCTACGGCCTGCAATACCGCCCGCTGGCGGCCGCCGTCCCTGCCCGCTGACCACGGCAGCCATTGTATCCGCCATGCACTGCACGTAATGTATCGGTAATACGCGGTCGTAAGGGGCTGTCATGAAGGAACACGAAATCAACACCGCCGAAGACCTGCAGCAGGTGTTCGCCGAAACCCACCCCCTGTCGGATCTGCATCTTGGCGAGATTCTGGTCAACGAGCGGCATCTGCACGAGGACGTGCTCGACGACGCCCTGCTCGAACAGCGCAAGGCACCGGGACGCCGCCTGGGCGACATCCTGATTGAGCAGGGCCTGGTGGCCAAGGAACATATCCACTCCGCACTGGCCCACAAACTTGGCATTCCCTTCGTCAAGCTGGGTGGATTCGAAATCGAGCCGGAAGTGCTCGCGCTGGTGCCGCCGGACATCGCCCTGCAATACAGCGTGCTGCCGCTCATGCTGCACGGCGGCCACCTGGTGGTGGCCATGGAGAACCCCATGGACTGGGAGGCGCTGGAAGTCCTGCGCTTCAACACCAACCACAGCATCGAACCGGTCATCACCCCGGGCAAGGACATCAGCCAAGCCCTGAGCAAGCATTACCGCCTGCGCGAAGATCGCGAAATCAGCGATATGGCCGACGTCATCGATCTGAGTCCGGAACAGGAAAAGAACGACGATATCGCGATCCACCTCATCGAGCAGGAAGCGCAGAAGAAACCCGTCGTCCGCCTGGTCAACGCCATCATCATGCAGGGCATACTGCACGGCGCCTCCGACATAAACATCCGCCCGGAGCGGAACCGGGTCAACATTTATTACCGCATCGACGGCAAGCTGCGTTTTTCCCGCTCGCTCAACAAGAGCCTGCTGGCGCCGCTGGTGAGCCGCATCAAGATCACCGGCCGCATGGATATCTCCGAACGGCGTCTGCCGCAGGACGGCCACGCCCGCCTCACCCGCGAAGGCAACTCCATCGACCTGCGCATATCCTGCATACCGACGGTCAACGGCGAGAGCGTGGTGATACGCATCCTCGACAAAAAAGTAGGCCTCAAGCCGCTGGATGCCCTGGGTCTGGGCGAGTGGGAGCTGACACAGCTCCGCCGCATGTTGAGCCGCAGCTACGGCATGCTGCTGGTCACCGGCCCCACCGGTTCCGGCAAGAGCACCACCCTGTACGCGCTGCTCAACGAGGTACGGGCGCGCGACCCGCACATTATCACCGTCGAAGACCCGGTGGAGTACGACATGGAAGGGGTGGAACAAATCCAGATCAACCCGGCCACCGGCTACACCTTTGCCGAAGCGCTGCGCCACATCCTGCGCCACGACCCGGACGTGGTGATGATCGGCGAGATCCGCGACCTGGAAACGGCACGCATCGCCAACAAGGCCGCGCTCACCGGCCACCTGGTCCTGAGTACCCTGCACACCAACGACGCTGCCAGCACCGTCACCCGGCTGCTCGACATGGGCATCGAACCCTACCTGCTCAGCTCGACCCTGCTGGGGGTCATGGCGCAGCGGCTGATCCGCCTGAACTGTCCCCAATGCCTGCAGGAGGAAGCCGTCGACGAGGAAATGCGCAGCGCGCTGCAGGTGCCGGCGGATGAAGTGTTTTATCGCGGCAGCGGCTGCAGCGCCTGCAACTATACGGGCTACCACGGCCGTGTGGCGGTAACCGAGTTGCTGCCCATCACGCCGGAAATCACGACGCTGATCAACGGCGGCGGCAGCACACAGACCATCAAGGACGCCGCCGTGCAGCAGGGCATGACCACTCTCACCCACAACGCCATCGCCCTGGCGCGTAGCGGCAAGACCTCGCTGGAAGAGGTGTTTGGCGTACGTTTGGAATAGCCGTCATCACGGCGCGTTTGCCGCAACACGCGCAAACAAAAAAGGGCTCACCATGTCTGGTGAGCCCTTTTTTGTTTGATTGGCGCGCCCGGAGAGATTCGAACTCCCGACCACCTGGTTCGTAGCCAGGTACTCTATCCAACTGAGCTACGGGCGCTTGAGGACGCGTATTATCTTGATACACCGGGAGGCTGTCAAGAAAACACTATCGTTATGGCGGAGAGAGAGGGATTCGAACCCTCGATGGGCTTTTGACCCATACGCCCTTAGCAGGGGCGCGCCTTCGGCCACTCGGCCATCTCTCCTGAACTTCAGCAGGCGCTAAGGATACCTGCCCGGGCTATTTGCGTAAAGACGAAAAACGTCTTACTGATTGCCCGGCTCCTGCTTTTCACGCTGGATGCGCTCGTAGATCTCTTCGCGATGGACGGACACGTCCTTCGGCGCGTTGACGCCGATGCGCACCTGATTTCCCTTGATACCCAGCACGGTTACGCTCACCTCTTCACCGATCATGAGCGTTTCACCGACGCGGCGAGTTAGAATCAACATCTCTCCGTCTCCTCACATTAATTCAGTAATGCCAACGCGGTCTTGGCCTGTCCCGGCCCGGGGCGCTGACTAATAATAGACCATCAGAAAATAACCAGCTTACCGCGTTCCCCTGTTCCGTCGGCAGACTGAACCAATAATACCGGTATCAGGCGGCGGGCGCCTGATCCAGCTTGAAGGCCGAGTGCAGGGCGCGTACGCCGAGCTCAAGGTACTTCTCATCCACTACCACGGAAATCTTGATTTCGGAGGTGGAGATCATGCGGATGTTGATCCCCTCCTTGGCCAGGGCCTCGAACATGGTGCTGGCGATCCCGGCGTGGGAGCGCATGCCGACGCCGACCAGCGACAGCTTGACGATCCTGCTGTCGCCTTTCACCTCGCGCGCGCCCATTTCGCCGGCGTGCTTCTGCAACAGCGCCAGTGCCTTGTCATAATCGTTGCGGTGCACGGTGAAGGTGAAATCGGTCGTGCTGCCGTCGGCGCTGATGTTCTGCACGATCATGTCGACTTCGATATTGGCTTCGCCGACGGGGCCGAGTATGCGGTAGGCGACACCCGGCTGATCGGGTACGCCGCGCACCATAATCTGGGCTTCGTCCCGGTTGAAGGCGATACCGGAAATGAGCGCGTCTTCCATTCCTTCATCCTCGTAGGTAATCAGGGTGCCGGGACCGTCCTGCATGGAGGACAGTACGCGCAGCGGAACGTTGTATTTGCCGGCGAATTCCACCGAGCGGATCTGCAAAACCTTGGAGCCCAGGCTGGCCATTTCCAGCATTTCCTCGAAGGTGATGCGATCGAGGCGGCGCGCGTCCGGGACCACGCGCGGGTCGGTGGTGTAGACACCGTCCACATCCGTATAAATCTGGCATTCATCGGCCTTGAGTGCCGCCGCCAGGGCCACACCCGTGGTGTCGGAACCGCCGCGGCCCAGGGTGGTGATGTTGCCCTGCTCGTCCACGCCCTGGAAACCGGCCACTACCACCACACGGCCCGCCGCCAGATCGCGGCGCATGTTCTCTTCGTCGATCCCCAGGATGCGCGCCTTGTTGAAGGCGCTGTCGGTGAGGATACGCACCTGGCCGCCGGTATAGGAACGGGCGTCCTGGCCGCGCTTTTTCAGCGCCATGGCCAGCAGGGCGATGGTGACCTGCTCGCCGGTGGCCACCAGCATGTCCAGCTCACGCGGATCGGGCGGGCTCTGGATGGCCTTGGCCAGATCGATCAGGCGATTGGTCTCTCCGCTCATGGCGGACAACACCACCACCACATCGTCGCCGCGTTCACGGAACGCGAGCACCTTGTTGGCGACATTCTCGATGCGCTCGATGCTGCCGACCGAAGTTCCGCCGTATTTTTGGACGATAAGTGCCATGATTGCCGAAATAGTTACCCGGTGGGGTATAAAGGGCGCAGATTAAACACCAAATTCACCGGAAATTAAAGGGGAGCGCGGCTTATGCGCCCATTTCCCGCGCCACCCAGCCGCTCACGGCGGCCAGGGCCGCCGGCAATTTGTCCGGTTCGGTACCGCCGCCCTGGGCCATATCGGCCCGGCCGCCGCCCTTGCCACCCACCTGCTGCGCCACTTCCTGCAACAGTTTGCCGGCCTGCAGGCGGTCGGTCAGATCCTTGGTGACGCCGGCTACCAGGCTGATCTTGTCGCCCTGCACCGCCGCCAGCACGATGGCCGCCGAGCCCAGTTTGTTCTTCAGCTGGTCCATGGTGTCACGCAGGGCCTTGGGGTCGACGCCCTCCAGATTGGCCGCCAACACCTTGATGCCACCCACGTCAACCGCCTGACCCGCCAGGTCGGAACCCTGGCTGGAGGCCAGCTTGGCCTTGAGCTGTTCCAGCTCCTTTTCCAGCTTGCGCTGACGGTCGAGCAGCTGGCGCACCTTGTCCACCACCACGTCGCGGCTGCCCTTGACGGCACTGGCCACGGCCTCGAGGCTGTCCTCGGTGCTGTCGATCCACTCCAGGGCACGGCGCCCGGCCACCGCCTCGATGCGGCGCACGCCGGCAGCGACGCCGCCCTCGCTCACGATCTTGAACAGACCGATGTCGCCGGTGCGGCCCACATGGGTGCCGCCGCACAGCTCGGTGGAGAACTCGCCCATGGACAGCACGCGCACCTGATCACCGTATTTCTCGCCGAACAGGGCCATGGCGCCGGAGGCCTTGGCGTCCTCGATGCCCATGATCCGGGTCAGCACTTCGCTGTTGCCGCGGATCTGGTCGTTGACCAGTTGCTCGATGCGACGCAGCTGCTCGCGGCTGACCGATTCGAAATGGGAAAAGTCAAAACGCAGGCGGTCGGGGTTCACCAGCGACCCCTTCTGCTGCACGTGCTCGCCCAGTACGTGGCGCAGCGCGGCATGCAGCAGGTGCGTTGCGGAATGGTGTGCAGCGGTGGCGGCGCGGGCGGCGAAGTCCACCGCCGCATCGACGCTGTCGCCCACGTTCAGGCTGCCCTGCTGCACCACGCCGATGTGGCCGAAGGCCTCGCCCTGCTTCTGGGTGTCCTGCACCTCGAACATGGCGCCCGCCGTACTGATCAGGCCCCGGTCGCCGGCCTGGCCGCCGGACTCGGCATAGAACGGGGTGTGATCGAGGATCAGCATGCCCTGCTCGCCGGCCGCCAGCTGCTGCACGGCATCGCTGCCCTTGTACAGGGCGATGATCTTGGCCTGATCACTGACGCGCTCGTAGCCGGTGAACTCGGTCTTGCCCTCGATCTCCAGCTTGTGACCGTAGGCGGCGCCGAAAGTGCTGGCGGCGCGGGCGCGCTCGCGTTGCGCCTCCATCTCGCGCTCGAAGCCGTCCATGTCCAGCTCCAGGTTGCGCTCGCGGGCGATGTCGCCGGTGAGGTCGACCGGGAAACCGTAGGTGTCGTACAGCTTGAAGATGGTGCCGCCGGGCAGCACATGACCGGACAGGCCGGCAATGGCCTCCTCCAGCAGGTGCATGCCCTGGTCCAGAGTCTCGGCGAAGCGCTCTTCCTCCTGGTTGAGGATGCGCGTCACCTGCGCCTCGGCCTTGGCCAGTTCCGGATAGGCGGCGCCCATCTCTTTGACCAGCGGCGTAACCAGCTTGTGGAAGAAGGGCTGGCGCAGGCCCAGCTTGTGGCCGTGACGAATGGCGCGGCGGATGATGCGGCGCAGAACGTAGCCGCGGCCCTCGTTGGACGGCACCACGCCGTCGGTCACCAGGAAGGCGCAGGAACGGATGTGGTCGGCGATGACCTTGAGCGAAGGATTGCCCAGGTCGCTGCTGCCGGCCAGGGCGGCCACCGCCTTGATCAGGTTCTGGAACAGGTCGATGTCGTAGTTGCTGTGCACGTGCTGCATCACCGCGGCGAGGCGCTCCAGGCCCATGCCGGTGTCCACCGAGGGCTTGGGCAGCGGCGTCATGGTGCCGTCGGCGTCGCGGTTGAACTGCATGAACACCAGGTTCCAGATCTCGATGTAGCGATCGCCGTCTTCCTCCGGCGTGCCCGGAGGGCCGCCCCACACGTCGGCACCGTGGTCATAGAAGATCTCGGTGCAGGGGCCGCAGGGACCGGTGTCGCCCATGGACCAGAAATTGGACTTCTCGCCCAGGCGAGTCACGCGCTCGGCCGGTACGCCGATTTCATTGATCCAGATGGCCGCCGCCTCGTCGTCGTCCTTGTAGACGGTGACCCACAGCTTTTCGCGCGGCAGCTTGAGCGTGCCGGTGAGGAACTCCCAGGCGTAGTGGATGGCATCGTGCTTGAAATAATCGCCGAAGCTGAAGTTGCCCAGCATCTCGAAGAATGTGTGGTGACGCGCGGTATACCCGACGTTCTCCAGGTCGTTGTGCTTGCCGCCGGCGCGCACGCAGCGCTGCACCGAGGTGGCGCGGGTGTAGCTGCGCTGATCCTGGCCGAGGAAGCAGTCCTTGAACTGCACCATGCCGGCGTTGGTGAACAACAGCGTCGGGTCGTTACCCGGCACCAGCGGACTGGAGGCGACCACTTCGTGGCCCTTGCTGCGGAAGTAATCCAGGAAGGCCTGGCGAAGTTCTGCGCTTTTCATCGTTACCTTGCTCAAGACGATATTTTCTGCCGAGTGCCCCAAAAAACCCATTTCGGTCCGCAAATAAACGCCAATAGACGCGAATGTTAATAGGCTCACGCAAGCCCGCCCCTACTCTATGGGTGGCACGGTGCGACTGCCCGAGGGCCTTGTTCCTTCACCCATTTGCGTCCATTGGCGTGCATTTGCGGACGCAATTTTTTTATTCATCGCCGCTGAACACGTTGCGGAAGTGTTCCGTGGCAAAACCGCGATACTGTAAAAAACGGGCCTGGCGGGCCCGCTCCTGAAAATCCTTCGGCAACCTGCCGCCGAAGCGCTTGCGCCGCGCCTGTTCGGCCAGTTCACTCCATTGCCCGTCCATTTCGTCCAGCGGCGGCGCAATGAACTCGTCGGCCACGCCGCGCTCGGCCAGTTCGGCGCGGATGCGCAACGGGCCGTAACCCTTGCCGCTGCGCATGTGCACATAGCTCTCGGCATAGCGCGCGTCGCTCTGCAGGCGTTCCTGTTGCAGCCGCGCAATACAGTCCGCAACCAGCGCGCCGTCAAACCCCTTGTCGCGCAGCTTGCGTTCCAGCTCGCGCGCGGAATGCTCGCGCTGCGCCAGCAGCGCTATCGCCCGCGGGTAGGGATCGTCCGGCTGTTGCATATCCTAATGTGGGTCGGGCTTCAGTCCGACCCACATGGTGAACGGCTCAGGCCTCTTCCATCACGTCGTCGCTGCCGGAGCTGATCACCTCGGGCAGCACGGCGGCGCGAATCTTGGCCTCGATTTCGTGGGCCATCTCCGGATTGTCCTTGAGGAACTGGCGGGCGTTGTCCTTGCCCTGGCCGATACGGTTGCCGTTGTAGCTGTACCAGGCACCGGACTTCTCGACGATGTTGGCCTTGACGCCCAGATCGACGATCTCGCCTTCGCGCGAAATGCCCTCGCCGTAGAGGATGTCGAACTCGGCCTGCTTGAACGGCGGCGCTACCTTGTTCTTCACCACCTTGACGCGGGTTTCATTGCCCACGGCCTCGTCGCCCTTCTTGATGGCGCCGATACGGCGGATGTCCAGGCGCACCGAGGCGTAGAACTTGAGCGCGTTGCCGCCGGTGGTGGTTTCCGGGCTGCCGAACATCACGCCGATCTTCATGCGGATCTGGTTGATGAAGATCACCAGGGTGTTGGAACGCTTGATGTTGGCGGTGAGCTTGCGCAGGGCCTGGCTCATCAGGCGCGCCTGCAGGCCGACATGGGAATCGCCCATCTCGCCCTCGATTTCGGCTTTGGGAGTCAGGGCGGCGACGGAGTCGACCACCACCACGTCCACCGCGCCGGAGCGCACCAGCATGTCGGTGATTTCCAGGGCCTGCTCGCCGGTGTCCGGCTGCGATACCAGCAGTTCGTCCACGTTGACGCCCAGCTTCTGGGCATAAACCGGGTCCAGGGCATGTTCAGCGTCGACGAAGGCACAGGTGCCGCCGGTCTTCTGGGCCTCGGCGATGACTTGCAGGGTCAGGGTGGTCTTGCCGGAGGATTCCGGGCCGTAGATCTCGATGACACGGCCACGGGGCAGGCCGCCGATGCCGAGAGCGATGTCCAGGCCGAGGGAACCGGTGGAAATCGCCTGAATGTCGCGCGCCACGCCGGCGTCGCCCATGCGCATCACCGAGCCCTTGCCGAACTGCTTCTCGATCTGGCTCAGGGCCGCACTCAATGCCTTACGCTTGTTATCGTCCATTCCTGCCTCCAAAAATGCATAGGGCGGGACCATCCATGCCCCGCCGCTCGTATTCAGGACCCGGATTATTTCACAGTTGTCCCGCCAGCGGCCAGCGCCGCACCACTTGATATTGGGCTCCTTCGGGCAGGGTCAAGGACCGTACCAGCACGAAGTCACTCACGGGCCAGTGTACTGTATTTATATCCAGTTGTCGCGGTTCCTGCCGCGCCTTGCGCAACACGGTAAGGTGCGGGCTGTAGGGACGCTTCTCGGGCGTCAGGCCGCAGGCGGCCATGGCGCCGTTGAGGCGGGCGGCCAGGGCCTGCAAAGGCTCCGGCACCGTCGAGCACCCCAGCCATACCACCTGTGGCCGCGGCCAGTAGCCGGCCTTATCCAGCACCAGTTCAAAGGGCGGCAACTGTACAGCATCAGCGGCGTTCTCCATGCAACTGCGGGTATCAGCATCGATCGCACCGAGAAAGGCAAGGGTAATATGGAGGTTCTGCACCGACATGGGCTTGCCGCCCGGCGGGGCGACTACCCGGCCCAGCTTATATAGGGTCCGCTGCAAGGCCTCATCCGGCCAAAGGGCGAAGAACAGGCGCTCAGCCATCGGCGGCGAGCATATCGCGCACCCCGGCCAGGGCTTGCGCCACCGCCTGGCGCCGTACCGCGTCGCGGTCGCCGGCCAGATGCAGGGTGCGGGTTACCATGCCGCCATCGTGCCTTGCCCAGGCCAGGCACACCATCCCCACCGGCTTGCCCGGCGTCGCCCCGCCCGGCCCGGCGATGCCGCTGATGGCCAGGCTCACCTGGGCGCGGCTGCGCGCCAGCGCGCCGCGGGCCATCTCCGCCGCCGTGGCCTCGCTCACCGCGCCGTGCGCAGCCAGGGTCGTCGGGGCCACGCCCAGCATGTCCTGCTTGGCGTCGTTGGTATAGGTGACGAATCCGCGCTCGAACCAGCGCGAGCTGCCGGCCAGGTCGGTACACACCTTGGCCACCCAGCCCCCGGTGCAGGACTCGGCCGTGGCCAGCATCCAGCCCCGCGCCAGCAGGGCCGCCGCCACCTGTTCCGCCACTGCATCCAGCCCCTGATCCGTCATCGCAAGATCCGTTATAGTTGAATCACCATGGAAATCCGCCACTCCCCCATCCCCCTGTACCCGCCGCTGCCGCAGGCGCAGCAGGCGGCGCGCACGCCGGCGCAGCAGGAGGTGGCGCCCACAGCGGGAACGACGCGGGAAAACCGCGACGGCGGCCTGACCGAATACATCGCCCGCGGCGAACTGCTGGAAGAAAACGATAGCACCGACTACCGCGAATTGATCCGGGCCGCCCGGCAGCAGCGGGCGGAGAGCCTGCAGACCAGTCCCGGCAGCGGCAACGGGACGGCCTCACCCTATGTCGCCCGCGCCCTCTCCGCCTACCAGTCCAATACGGGAGAGCCCGGCGCCGCCCCTCGTCAGAGCCTGGACGAGCTGGTATGAGCCCCACGAGTCGGGCTTCAGCCCGGCTGGTGAGGTATATGGTTCAGAGAAATCTCCGGATGGTCACCCCGATTTCATAGCGGTCGACGTCGTACGGCTGCACCCGCACCACCTCCACCTCGGCCTGGAGCGGCGCGACCACCGCCTGTCCCGGCACCACTTTGACCGACAGCACCTCGCCCAGGGTCAGCGCCTGATCGGTGACGAAACCCAGGCCGCTGCCGCTCAGATCGCGCGCCGTAGCCGTGTGCACGCTGCCGCCGTAGCGGGTGAAGGTCATGGGGCACTCCATGCACATGCGGATAAAGTTACGCTTCTCGTCGTAGTCTCTGCTCACGCTCCCGCTCCTCTTTTCTGTCTGCCGCAATTGGTAACAGACCGGCGCCGGATCATGCAAGCCTTCGCGGCCCGGCGGCTTTTTCGTTATCCTTCCCGCACCATGGCCCGACCCGCACAATCCACCCCGACCGCCCACACGCCGATGATGCAGCAATACCTGCGCATCAAGGCGGAAAATCCCCACCTGCTGCTGTTCTACCGCATGGGCGATTTCTACGAACTGTTCTACGACGATGCCAAGCGGGCCGCCCAACTGCTGGACATCACCCTCACCGCCCGCGGTGCCTCCGCCGGTGCGCCCATCCCCATGGCCGGCGTGCCCTACCACGCCGTCGAAGGCTATCTGGCACGGCTGGTCAAACTGGGCGTGTCGGTGGCCATCTGCGAGCAGATCGGCGACCCGGCCACCAGCAAGGGCCCGGTGGAGCGCAAGGTGGTGCGCATCGTCACCCCCGGCACTGTCACCGATGAGGCCCTGCTGGAGGAGCGGCGTGACAACCTGCTGTGCGGACTGGCCCGCAATGGCGAAACCTGGGGGCTGGCGGCCCTGGACCTCACATCGGGACGCTACACCGTCATGGAGGTCAGCGGCGACGAGGCCCTGGCCGGTGAACTGGAACGGCTGCGCCCGGCGGAGCTGCTGCTGCCCGACGACCTGCCGCCCCATCCCCTGTGGCAGGAACGATGCGGCCTGCAACGCCTGCCGCCCTGGCGCTTCGAACCGGATACCGCGCGCCGCCTCCTCACCGCCCAGTTCGGCACCCGCGACCTTTCCGGCTTCGGCTGCGACCATCTGACCACGGCCCTCGGCGCCGCCGGCGCGGTGCTGCAATACGTGCAGGAAACCCAGCGCGCCGCCCTGCCCCATCTGCGCGGCCTGGCCCTGGAGCGGCGCGACGAGGCGGTGCTGCTCGATGCCGCCAGCCGCCGCAACCTGGAACTGGAACACGCCCTCGGCGGCAAGGCGGAGCACACCCTGGCCGGCGTGCTAGACCGCACCGCCACGCCCATGGGCAGCCGCCTGCTGCGCCGCTGGCTGCACCGCCCGCTGCGCGATCACGCCGCACTCGCCGCACGCCAGCAGGCCATCGACGCATTGATGGAAGGACGCAGCTGGCAGACCCTGGGCGAACTGCTGCGCGGCATCGGTGACATCGAACGCATCCTCTCTCGCGTGGCGCTCAAATCGGCGCGGCCGCGCGACCTGGTGCAGCTGCGCACCGCCCTCGGCCGCCTGCCGCAGCTGCGGCAGGTACTGCAACTGCTCGACGCGCCGCTGCTGCGCACGCTCGCCGAACGCAGCGGCGCCTGGCCCGAACTGCACCAGTTGCTGGAGCGGGCCATCATCGAGGCGCCGCCGCTGCTGATCCGCGACGGCGGCGTCATCGCCGCCGGCTACGACGCCGAGCTGGACGAGCTGCGCGCCATCCGCGAAAACGCCGGCCAGTACCTCATCGACCTGGAAACGCGCGAGCGCGCCCGCAGCGGCATTCCCACCCTCAAGGTGGGTTACAACCGTGTGCACGGCTACTACATCGAGGTGACCCGGGCCCAGAGCGAGAAGGTGCCCGACGACTACATCCGCCGCCAGACCCTCAAGGGCGCGGAACGCTACATCACGCCGGAGCTGAAGAAATTCGAGGACAAGGCGCTGTCCGCCGCCGAGCGGGCGCTGGCACGGGAGAAGGGCCTGTACGACGCATTGCTCGATACGCTTTGCGCCGATCTCGGCGGTTTGCAGGACTGCGCCGCCGCCCTGGCCGAAACCGACGTGCTGGCCAATCTCGCCGAGCGCGCCGACACGCTCAACTGGACCCGGCCGCAACTCTCCGCCACGCCCGGCATCGACATCGAGGGCGGCCGCCATCCGGTGGTGGAGCAGTTCAGCGACAGCCCCTTCGTACCCAACGACATCCGTCTCGGCGAAGGCCGGCGCATGCTCGTCGTCACCGGCCCCAACATGGGCGGCAAATCCACCTACATGCGCCAGGCCGCGCTCATCGTGCTGCTGGCCCACATCGGCAGCTGCGTCCCGGCCACACGTGCCGTCATCGGCCCGGTGGATCGCATCTTCACCCGCATCGGCGCCTCCGACGACATCGCCTCCGGCCGCTCGACGTTCATGGTGGAAATGACCGAGACCGCCAACATCCTGCACAACGCCAGCGACCAGAGCCTGGTGCTGATGGACGAAATCGGCCGCGGCACCAGCACCTTCGACGGCATGTCCCTGGCCTGGGCGGTGGCGCGCGACCTGGCCGAGCGCGTCCGCGCCTATACGCTGTTTGCCACCCACTATTTCGAGCTCACCGCCCTGCCCGAACTGGTGGAGGGCGTGGTCAACGTCCATCTCGACGCGGTGGAGCACGGCGACACCATCGTCTTCCTGCATGCGGTGAAGGACGGCCCCGCCAGCCAGAGCTACGGCCTGCAGGTGGCGCAGCTGGCCGGCGTGCCGCGCGCGGTGATCGAGGCGGCGCGGCGCAAGCTGATCGAACTGGAAACCGACAACGCCGCCCACCGCGACTACGACAACCCGGCCCACCAGATGGCCCTGTCCCTGCCGCCGCCGCCCGACGTGCCGGTGGTGGTCGAGCTGCGCCAACTCGACCCCGACAGCCTCACCCCGCGCGGCGCGCTGGAACTCATTTATTACCTGAAGGGACTCCTGGCGTCGGAGTGAGTGAGGCATCCCACAGCTTGGAGCGGTCTTTGCCGCGGACAATTTTTACTCCCGACCTTGACACCCGGCGCTCGCGGCACTAATTTCTGTATTAACTGAAATTACGGAAACAACTTAATGAAGCTCACCCCGGTCATGCAGAAATTCGTCCTCCACTGGGGGGAAATGGGTTCGCGCTGGGGCGTCAACCGCACGGTAGCGCAGATCCATGCCCTGCTCTACCTGGCCAAGGAACCGCTGACTGCGGAGGACATCACCGATACCCTCGGCGTGGCACGCTCCAATGTCAGCACCAGCCTGCGCGAGTTGCAGTCCTGGGGCCTGATCAAAGTGGTGCACATCCTGGGGGATCGCCGTGACCACTTCGAATCGATGAAGGACGTGTGGGACATCTTTCTGGTCATCGCCGAGCAGCGCAAGCGGCGCGAGCTGGACCCCACCCTCACCACCCTGCGCGAATGCGTGCTGGAAAGCGCCGAGGATCGTGCCACCGATCCGGAGATCAAGGCGCGCATCGGCGACACGCTGGAATTCCTGGAACAGCTGACGGGATGGTACGAACAGATGAAACACCTGGATCACGGCACCATGGTCAAGCTGCTGGCCCTGGGCGCCAAGATTCAGAACTTGCTGGGAAAGAAGGGCTGAGTTTTTTTGCCCGCATATTTCTGTAATTACTGAAACTTCAGTCATAGCAGGGAGAATGCCATGAACAATCTGACCGTTTTCATGCTCGAACTTGGCCTGTGCCTGTCGTTGAGCGCCCTCGTCGTCGCCAGCCTGCGGACGGTGCTGGTGCCCTTGCTGGTGGACCTGTGCGGCACCTCGACACGGGCGGCCTTCTGGACCCGCTTTACCTACCTGATGCTGTTCATCACGCCCCTGCTGCTGGTGGTCCAGGGCACCCACAGCCTGGACCTCGCGCCGGTCGACGCGCTGCGCCTGGTGCGCGACGGGCTGCGGCACGTCCTCCTGGGGTTGTTCCTCGGCCTGGCCGGCCTCGGGCTGGTGATCCGTCGCTACATTCCCGCGGCGGCACCGGCAGGCGCCTCCCCGCAGGGAGCCGCCTGAGATGAACATCCTGTTGACCGGCGCCACTGGATTCATCGGCAGCCACCTGTTGCGCGCCCTGCTGTCACAAGGGCATGAGGTTACGGCCTGCGTACGCTATCCGGAACGCGCGGCGCGCCAATTCCCCGGCCCGCGCTATATCGCCTGCGACTTCACCCGCGACCATAGTGTGGAGTCGTGGCGTGATCGCCTGGCGGGCATCGAAGTGGTCATCAATACCGTGGGCATCATCCGCGAAAGCGGCGCGCAAACGTTTCAAGCCCTGCACTTCTCCGCCCCGCGCGCTCTGTTCCTGGCTGCCGACGCGGCGGGGGTGAAACAGGTGATCCAGATCTCCGCCCTCGGCGCCGACAGCGAGGCGCACAGCCAATACCACCTGACCAAGCGTGCCGCCGATGACGTGCTTGCCGGTCTCGACCTGGACGGCCTCATCCTGCGTCCCTCCATCGTCCACGGCGCAGGCGCCAAGAGCAGCGAAATGTTCCGCGCCCTCGCCGCCCTGCCCGTCATCCCCGTGCCGGACGACGGCCGGCAACCGCTGCAACCGATCCACATCGACGACCTGGTCCGGGTGGTTCTCGCCGGCATCGCCAAGCCGGAAAGCGGTTGCCCGCGCATCGACCTGGTCGGTCCGGAACCCATTACCTTCGTCGACATGCTGTTGCAGATGCGCCATTGGCTGGGCCTGTCCCGCCCGCGGCTGCTGCACATCCCCTATGCACTGCTGCTGCCCCTGGCCCGCATCGGCGGCTTTCTCGGCAATGCGCCGATTACTCCGGAGACCGTCGCCATGCTGCGCCGCGGCAACTGTGCCCCGGTGCAAGCGCTGATCGATCGTTTCGGCGTGACCCCGACGGGCCTGGCGCAGGTGCTGGATCGCACACCCGCGACCCAGGCCGATCGATGGCACGCCTTCCTGTACTGGCTGCGCCCGCTGCTGCGGCTGAGCATCGCCTTCGTCTGGATAAGTGCCGCGATAGTCTCCGCGCTGCTGTATCCGGCTGCCGACAGCTATGCCCTGCTGGCCGAGACCGGCATCCAGGGCATCTACGCGCCGCTCGCGCTGTACGGCGCCGCCGCGCTCGACCTGGCACTCGGCATCGCCGTCCTGGCGCGCTACCGGCTGCGGGAGTCAGTGTGGCTGCAAACGGCCGTCATCATCGGCTACACGCTGATCATGTCCTGGGCGCTGCCCGAATACTGGCTGCATCCCTTCGGACCGCTGGCCAAGAACGTGCCTCTGCTTGCCGCCATCTTCATCATGTATGCAATGGAGCGACCCTAATGGACTACACAACACTCAAGACGCTGCACATTCTCAGCGCGATTTTTCTCTTCGGTACCGGCTTCGGCAGCGCTTTCTACAAGTTCTTCACCGACCGCACCGGTTCTGTCGAATCCATAGCCACGACCAACCGTCTCGTCGTCTGGGCAGACTGGCTGTTCACCACGCCGACGGTGATCCTGCAACCGGTCACCGGCTATGCCATGGTCTACCTGGCCGGCTGGCCGCCGACGACACCATGGCTGATGGCGGCGCTGGGCCTGTATCTGCTGGCCGGGGCATGCTGGTTGCCGGTGGTGTTTCTGCAGATCCGCATGCAGAACAGCAGCCGTGATGCACTGCGTACCGGCACTCCGCTGCCGGTCGAATATTACCGCCAGGCACGGATATGGACATGGCTGGGCATGCCGGCCTTTGCGGCGATGGTGCTCGCCGTAGTGTTGATGGTGGTCAAACCCACACTATGAGGAGAACGGATATGGAAACGGAACAAGGCCCCGTCATCCGCCGTGCATTGGGTGAGGAATGGGAAAGACTGCATGCGGCCGTGCGCCGCCATTACGACCTCACACCGGGCACGGAACAGTCATGCACACTCAGCGGCAACATGGAGGAAATATCCCACTCCCTGCCGGCCAAGCCCTTCATCCTGGCCGGCCGCCTGTTCGGGGCACTGGTCCCCTATCGCGGACAGAACGTACCGGTGGAGGTGCGCAATCACACCTGTCACGATCGTGCCGCCATGTTCTGGCACCGGACATTTATGTTTCAGGGGCGCAAGCCCTATGTATTTCAGTCGCGCATGGAACATCTGCACGGGCGGGAAATCGTTGAGTTCGTGCGCCTCAACCTGGGGATCTGCATGCACCTGTCCGAGGTCGACGGTGCGCTGTGTTACACCAGCAACGGCTACCTCTGGCGCCTCGGGCCATTCAGTGTCCGCATCCCCGACTGGCTGCTGCTGGGCAAGGCACGCATAGTCGAATATGGCGTCGATGATGACACCGTCATGCTGGATTTTGTCATCCGGCATCCGCTGTGGGGGCGCACCTTCAGCTATAAAGGCACGTTCACACTCACGGATAGCGTCGCCACGCCATGAGCTGCGTCGGCTGCCAGCCCTTGCGCTGGTAGAACTCCAGCGCCGGCGTGTTGCCGCGATCGGCGAGCAGCTGCATGCGGCGGATGCCGCGCTGACGGCACCATGCATCCAGTGCCGTCAGCAGCGCGCTGCCGCTCCCGCCTCCGCGCTGATCGCTGCGCACCACCACGTCCTCGACCAGGGCCACCTCGCCGCCCTCGGCGGTGGAGATCAGCACCTGGGCGGTGCACATGCCGATGACCTCACCCTGGCGCTCGGCAACCAGAACGACGGCTTCCTGCGGCCTGTCCAGCAGGCGTTCCAGGCCGACCCACTGCCGCGCCGGCTCCGGCTTGAAATCGGCTTCGATGGCAAACAGTTCGCCCAACAGGGCGCACAACGCCGGCAGATCGCCCCTGTTCGCGGTGCGCACGGTGCAGGACATGGTCAGCCGCCCATCACGCGCTGGTAGGCACGGCGCAGCAGTTCCAGTTCCGCGGCTGGCAGGTTGCGGGCCTGGGTCAGATCGATGAAGGCGCCGCCGTGTGCCGTGGCAGCATCGAAGGGAGGATCGATGGTGGTGAAGCGGGCGAGATAGACGGTAAGCGGTCCATCGGGCACGTCGACCCGCGCCAGCAGCTCGCCGTCGATCTCGATGCTGCCCGCCGTCAGGCCCAGGTTTTTTTCCATGCGTCCGGTCAGCGGCGCCGGATGGGGCACCACCGCCGGATCGAAACGCGCCATCTCCGCGCGCTCCACCACCGCCGCCAGGCGCGGCAGGGCGCCGAAGCCGCAGACGGTGTTGTCGGAGAAACGCAGAAAACGCAGCCGCGCGCTGGTCGCCTGCTTGTGATAGACGATCAGTCGCGCAGCCTGCACGTCAGCTCCACATGTCGGCCGGTGCCAGCAGGGACTCCACCGGGGTGCCGCCCAGCAGATGTTGCTCGATGATGGCGCCGACATCATCCTTGGCGATACCGCTGTACATCACGCCGTCGGGATAGACCAGCACGTTGGGGCCGACACCGCAGGGGCCGATGCAGGCGGTATTGGTCAGCTGGATACGCCCGAACAGGTTGCGCTCCTGCAACTGATACCAGAACTCCTCGGCGATGGCCGCGCAGCCCTTGTTCTGGCACGAACCGCGCGGATGGCCGTCGGGACGGGCCTGGGTGCAGACAAACAGATGTTTTTCAGGTTTCGGCATGATGACTCCCTACGGATTAAGCGCCCAGTGCCGCCGCCGCATGGCTGTGGCACTTCTTGGAGCAGACGCGGGCGCAGGAGCCGCAGCCGATGCAGTCCAGCGCGTTGGCGACGGTCATCACCATGGCCACGTCATCGGAAAAATCGTCGTCGTCATCGTCTTCGTCCGCCTCGCGCTCCACCAGCTCGAATACCTCGCGCGGACACACCTTGTAGCAGCGGCCGCAGCCGATGCATTCCTGCTGGTTGATGGCTACGATAAACTCGGGGGTCCAGGTGGCGCCGCCCCGGGTGAGGCCGGTAATCATTTCACTCATTTCATTTCTCCAGGTATTACTGACCGGACTGCGCCGACTGCCAGGCCTTGTTGGCCTCGGCCCAGGCCACGCAGGCCTCATAGGTGGACTGCGCAATGCCGGGCAGCTCGTCATAGGCTGCCGGCAGTTTGTCCTCGACCAGATCGTGCAGCTGCGACGCCCATTCCGAGGCGATGCGCTTGCGCTTGCGCACCTCTTTTTCCAGTTCCTTCAGCTCTTCTTCACTCATGACAAGTCCTCCCCGCAGGATACGCACTGCGCACCTGCGATCCGTTTCCCGATGTTTACAGGCCGGCGACCTTGGAATGCGTGCCGATCAGCTCCAGCGCGATGGACAGCAGCTTGTCGGCCTCATCCTTCATCTTGGACAGGCTGGCGAAGCCGAAGCGGTGCACGTCGCGCAGGCTGCGGTCCAGCACCACCAGCTTGCCCACGGTGATCAGCACACGACCGAATCCCTCGTGGCTCAGCACCATCATCGGCACCGCCATCAGACCGCACTCCGCCTCGATGAGAGCAGCAATGGCGTTGTAGAACGCCTTCACCCGCGCCACGGTTTCCTCGTCCGGATCGCCGATGACCGGAATTTCCTTCTTGCGCTCCGGCGTCAGCACCAGCGGATCGAGCACCGCCATGGCATCCTTGCCTTCCCACACGCCGTAACTGTCCAGCGCGCGCATCTGGCGCAGCATTTCCTTGATGAAGTCGGTCCCAAGAATGGGATCTTTCTCTGCAATCACACTGCTCATGGTCATACTCCCTCAGTCGAATACCGTCGGGGATGCGGCACACAGACGCTGTAACTCGCCCCCGAATTACCGCTAAATTCCATGTCCCGCATCCCGGACGATACTCATACCGTTCAGTCTTCCCAGCCCTCCGCCTCCATGGCGTCGAAGCGTTTCCGATCCCGTCGCTGCCGTTCCAGCGCCCGGCTGATCCATCCCGTGGTGCCTGCGGCCAGTTCGTGTTGCAGCCCGTTCAACAGCGCATTGATGCCGCTGCCTTCCGGCACGCGCAGGGGCTGGATGCCCAGGCCCAGCAGCTGACGCACCGCCGACGGGCCGATGGCCTGGCTGTACACGGCGGCACAGCCGTCGAGCAGCACGAATTTCTCCAGCAGCTTGTTTTCGTTGCCGTCCTTTTCCAGCGAGCCGAATTCGGCCACCTGCGACAATGTCACGCGCTCCGCCTCAACCCGATAGATGGCGAAGCGCTCGGCGGAACCGAAGTGCTGGTCCACATGCTTGAGATCCGAGGTGGCAAAGGCCACCTGCAAGACGTCGGTGCTGTCCCCGGCAGCCTCGTTTTCCAGCACCCGCAGTTGACGTTGCATGGCCATGGCTAGTCCCCCACCTTGTATACAGAACGGTACGGCTCGATCTCGTGATGGCCGTGCTCCAGCATCAGGTTGGCCAGGTCGAACAGCAGCGCCCGCGTGCCGCGGTAGCCGATGGCGGCGCGCTGGTAGCCACCCACCATGTCGTACAGCGGGAAACCGATGCGCTGCAACGGCAGGCCGAGGCGATGCGCCGCCTGGCCCAGGTGGGAATTGCCGAGCAGCATCTCGGCCCGCCCCTCCTGCGCCATGTGCTCCAGATCTTCCAGGTCGCCAATCTTCACCTCGGTCAGGGCCAGCTTCTCCAGCGCCGGACCGCGGCTGGGCGCCACGGCGGCCACCACCTCGGCACCCAGACCCTGCAGCATCTCGGTGAGGGCCAGCAGCTGATCCGGCTCGGCGGCGACGGCGACACGGCGCAGGCCAAGCATGAAGTGGCCGTCAACCAGCGCATCCTGCAACTGCGCGCGCTGGCGCACGATGCGCTCCGGCACCGGGCGTTCGGCGATACGGCTCAGGGTGTGCACAAATCCGTCGACCGCATCGAGGCCGAGCAGATGGTCGAAGCGATAATCCGGCACGCCGGTACGCGCCTTGAGCGCGTCGGCGGCCTGGCCGAGTGCGGCGCCGATCACCAGCGTCGCAGCCGACTCGCCCATGAGTTCGATATCGGACAGCAGCGTGCCGCCGATGGTGTGGGGCGTAAAGTCATTGGGCGTCAGATGACCATCGAGGGAATCGGCTATGTCCGGCAACACCACCGGGCGCAGCTCGAAAGCCTCGATCATCTCCTTCAGCGCCTCGATGTCACCCGGCGTCAGGTGTGCGCCGGCCAGAACGTTGACCTGACGCTGGCGCAGCCCGGCACGGTTCGACTCGGGCACCAGGGTTTCCACCATGGACTGCACCGCCAGGGCGAAGCCGCTCTCCAGGCCGCCGACGTAATCCGGGGTGTTCACCGGAACCACGTGGCGGTCGGCAAATTCGGGATGGGCGGCGCGGAACATCTTTACTGCGCGCAGGATATCGGCGCCCTGCGTCTCCGACAGGCCGGTAGTCATCAGGCCGATCACCTGCGGCTTGTTCTTGCCGAAAATGGTCGCCAGCGCTTCCACCACACTGTCGTCGGCGCCCATCACCGTGCTCACCTGATCCATGGCCGTGGTCTGCAAGGGAATCGGCTCACGGAAGTGGCGCACGAACATCACCTTGGCGAAGGCCGTGCAGCCCTGCGAGCCGTGCATCAGCGGCATCGACTTGTTGAGGCCGAGAAAGGCCAAGGTGGCGCCCAGCGGCTGGCTGGTCTTCAGCGGATTGACCGTCAGCGCCTTGTTACGCTTCAGTACTGTCACGCTCATGATGCAGCCTCCTCCCACGGCGCCGGCTTGCGCAGCGCGGGCCAGATGGGGTTTTCGATGGTGAGGGCCAACTGGCGTGCCAGCTCCGCCATGCCGGCATAACCGGCGTAACCGAATTCGCGTTCCTGGTTGATGTCGAGGAAGGGGATGCGAGCCTTCAGCGCGGTGTACATGTTGCGACCGCCGGCGATGAGGATGTCGGCCCGGTAGTCGCGCACGGTGTCGAGCAGCGCGCGCGGGCTGCCCTCGTCCAGCATCTTGACATCCGGCCCCATCAGCTCGCGGATGCGCGCCTTGTCCTCTTCGGTGGACTTGTTGGTGCCGGTGGCCACCACCTTGAGGCCGAGATCCTGCAGGGCGGAAATCACCGACCAGGACTTCACGCCGCCGGTGTAGAGCAGCGCACGGCGACCGTCGAGACGTTCACGCCACGGCTGCAACAGGGCGTCGGCCCTGGCCTCCTCGCGGGCGATCACCTGTTCGGTGCGCGCGGTCAAATCAGGGTCGTTGATCAGGCGGGCGAAGTCGCGCAGGGCCTGGCTGACGTCGCGCACGCCGTAGAAGCTGCCTTCGAACCAGGGCGTGCCATATTTCTGCTCCAGCTTGCGCGCCACGTTCACCATGGCCTTGGAGCAGACCATCATGTTCACCTCGGCGCGATGCATGGTCTGCACTTCGCGGAAACGCGCATCGCCCGACAGCGTGCACAACACGCGCAGGCCCAGCTCATCCAGCAGCGGCAGCACATGCCACAGCTCGCCGGCAATGTTGTACTCACCGATGAGGTTGATGTCGTGCACCTTGATGCCGGGGCGCGCACTGCCTTCCGGCAGCGGGTCGGGCTCGCGGGTGCCGATGACGTGCTTCACCATCGCCTCACCGGCGATGCGGTTGCCCAGATTCTTGGTGCCGTAAAAGCCGGCGCCGTCCACCGGCACCACCGGCACGCCCCACTTCTCCGCCGCCGCCTTGCAGATGGCGTCGACGTCGTCGCCGATAAGGGCAGGCACGCAGGTGTTGTAGACGAATACTGCCGCCGGGGAATAACTATCGACGGCCTGCTTGATGGAGTGGAACAGGCGCTTCTCCGAGCGGCCCATGATCACGTCCTGCTCGGTAAGATCGGTGGTCATGCCGATGCGGTACAGCGTCGGACCGGTGGAACGGGTGCCGCGGTTGTCCCAGGAGGAACCGGCACAGGCGATGGGACCATGAACGATATGCGCCACATCGGCGATGGGCAGCAGGGCAATCTGCGCGCCGTCGAAGGCGCAGCCGCCGGCCGTGGAGCCGGGCTTGGGCCGGGCACAACCGGACTTTTCCTTGGTGTTGTGGGCACAGGCCGGTTCGTCGAGCAGGGCGGCGATGTCTTTCGGCTGCATGGCGGCACCTTTGGGGGCGGAAGGTTTGATATTCCTTCAGCAACCGCCGTGCCATATGCTACTTCATTGTATTTATTATGGTTTTATGGGTTGTCGTGTGTAACAAACGCGACAATGGGGTGGTAAGGCGACATTCCGGCCGCGCCCCGCTCACCGCCGTGGCCGGCCGTTTCGCAGGATGGCTGGGAGGAGCCCTGCATCGGCGGCTCGCTATGCCGACTTATTGCAGCCGGCCGGCTTGAGCACGCGCCTTGTGGACGCCGGGTCTTTGGCGAGCATTGCCGCCGGACGACGCGGCCTCACAACCAGCTCGCCACCACAATTTGGACATTGCCCGCCGAGCACACCTTCCGCACACGCCACGCAGAACGTGCATTCATACGTGCAAATACGCGCCTCGGTAGAATCCGGCGGCAAATCCCGGTCACAGCATTCGCAATTCGGCCTTAACTCCAACATAGTGGAAGCCCTCCTGAAATCGGGAAAAAACCCCGCCACGGGTTCGCCCAATCGAGCGCCGCATCAACCCACGCTCTTCGGTATCTGATAACGCAGCTCCGCGAAACCCGGGCCGAACTGCTGCACGCCGATCAGGCGCAGCGGAGGACTGATCAGTTGACGCGGAAACAGCGGCTTGCCCTTCCCCAGGGTGACCGAACAGACCTGGACAATCAGTTCATCCAACAAACCCGCGTCAAAGAACTGGCCGGCAAGACCGCCACCACCCACTATCCAGATATTCTTCGTTCCCGCCGCCTTGCGCATCTCGCCATGGACCGGGCGCACGTCGCCATGTACGAAGCGAATGTCCGCTCCCTCAATCGCGGGAAGCTCCCTGCTGGAGAATACCCATACGGGCTGTGTATAGGGCCAGGCCGACCCCGTTTCAGCAGCCACTTCGACGACATGACGCAACATCCACTCGTAGGTTGCCGAGCCCATCGCCAGGGCGCCGACCCCGGCGATGAAGGCCGGATAGCTGGTGTCGTTCACATTGCCCAAGGGAAATAGCCAATCCAGGGAGTCATCTTCGGTGGCGATGAATCCGTCGAGACTCGCTGCCGCGTAATATTGTGTCTTCATGAGGACGGGCTCCGCTGCAAAACGGGGTCGAATACACGCCTCCCAGAATACTAGCGAAAGCCGTGTTCAGCCGCCGATTTTACGTCATGCCCGGAAGGAGCCTGAACCACGCTCGTCCCGTAGGGTGGGTAGAGCAAAGCGAAACCCATCGCGTCTATATCAGCCACAAAAATGATGGGTTTCGCTGCGCTCTACCCATCCTGCTTTGGCCAGAACACACTTGTGACAATCGCGCATTGGGGAGCACACAGCCCAAACTACTTTCAGTGTGCATTTCTCTGCGGAGAAAACGGCAACTCAATCCGCCAGCACGACGCTCTTCACCTGGGCATACACCTGCCTGCCGGGGACGAGTTCGAGCACATCGGCAGAGCGGCGGGTGATGCGTGCCAGCAAGGGCACCGTGGCTTCCGGACCGAGGCCGAGGCGGACGACCATCTGCCAGTCGTTGAGGGGGGCGAGTTCCTGTACCTGCGCGGCGATGACATTGACGATGCTGCTGTCGCGGTGTTCCTTGAGGGCGATGCTGACGTCACGGGCGTGGATGCGGATGCGGGCGGGTTTGCCGATGGTGCGGTGCAGACGACCGACGGCGAAGCGGCCGCCGCGGAAGTCGAGGTAGGTGAGATTGTATTTGTCGTCATGCCCGGCGACGACGGTTTCGATGATCGATTCCGCCGCTTCGTCGCGGGCCAGGGGCAGGTCGAGACGGGTCATCAGTTCGCTGAGCGGCCCGGCGGCGCGGGCGCTGCCGTTCTCCATCAGGACCAGGTGATCGGCCAGGTGAGCCACTTCATCGGGGGAGTGGGTGACGTAGAGCACCGGGATGTCCAGCTCATCGTGCAGGCGTTCCAGGTAAGGCAGGATTTCCTGCTTGCGCTTGAAGTCGAGCGCCGCCAGCGGCTCATCCATCAGCAGCAGGCGCGGCTGCAACACCAGGGCGCGGGCGATGGCGACACGCTGGCGTTCGCCGCCGGAGAGCTGATCGGGGCGACGGTCGAGCAGCGCGCCGATGCCGAGCAGATCGACGGCGTGCTCCAGTGCCGCTCGGCCCATGGCGCCGCGCACGCGTTTCATGCCGTATTCGAGATTGCGGCGCGCGCTCAGGTGCGGAAACAGGCTGGCTTCCTGGAACACGTAACCGAGCGGACGGCGGTACGTCGGCAGGAAATCGCCGCCGTCCTGCCAGACGTCGCCGCCGACGGCAAGATAGCCGCCGGGGGCGCGCTCCAGTCCGGCGACGCAGCGCAGCAGTGTGGTCTTGCCGGAGCCGGAGTGGCCGAACAGCGCGGTGACGCCGCGGCCCGGCAGGGTGAGATTCACGTCCAGCGCGAAGCCGGGCCAGTGGAGATTGAAGCGGGCAAGTATGTCGTTGCTCATGGTCATTTGCGCCGCGCCGCCGGATTGAGGGTGTAGAGCGCGAGCAACACCAGGAAGGAGAAGATCACCATGGTGGCGGCGAGCCAGTGTGCCTCGGCGTATTCCAGCGCCTCCACGTGATCGTAGATCTGCACCGACACCACGCGGGTGACGCCGGGGATGTTGCCGCCGATCATCAGCACCACGCCGAATTCGCCGACGGTATGGGCAAAACCGAGGATGGCGGCGGTGAAAAAGCCGGGCCGCGCCAGCGGCAGCACCACGGAGAAAAAGGTGTCCCACGGGCCGGCGCGCAGAGTCGCCGCCGCTTCCAGCGGCCGCTCGCCGAGGGACTCGATGGCGTTCTGGACCGGCTGCACCACGAAGGGCATGGAGTAGAACACCGAGGCGACCACCAGGCCCCAGAAGGTGAACGGCAGGGTGCCGATGCCGAGCCATTGCGTGAACTGGCCGACGGGGCCGTTCGGCCCCATGGCCAGCAGCAGGTAAAAGCCGAGCACCGTGGGCGGCAGCACCAGGGGCAGCGCCACCACCGCACCGATCGGCCCTTTCCAGAACGAGCGCGTGCGCGCCAGCCACCAGGCGATGGGCGTGCCGATGATCAGCAGCAGCACGGTGGTAATGGCGGCAAGACGCAGGGTCAGCCAGATGGCGGCAAGGTCGGCGTCGCTAAAGCCCATGGTGTGTTTCCGTCGTCCTTCAGATGTCGTAGCCGTAGGAACGGATGATCGCCTTTGCCTTGTCGCCCTGCAAATACTTCATCAGCGCGGCGGCCGCGGCATTACCCTTGCCGGAGGAAAGGATCACCGCGTCCTGGCGGATCGGCTGGTGCAGATTGGAAGGCACCACCCAGGCCGAGCCGCCGGTGATCCTGCCGTCCTTCATCACCTGGGACAGGGCGATGAAGCCGAGGTCGGCATTGCCGCTCAGGACGAACTGGTAGGTCTGTGCGATATTCTCGCCCTGCACCAGCTTCGGTTCGGCGGCGGCCTTGAGGCCCATGCCGTCGAGCACCTCCATTGCCGCCGCACCGTAGGGCGCCAGCTTGGGATTGGCCAGCGCCAGCTTGTTGTAGGCGCCACGCTTCAGCACCTCGGCTTGGTCATCGACGAAACCCGGCTTGGCCGACCACAGCACCAAGGTGCCGACGGCGTAGGTGAAGCGGCTGCCGGCGACGGTCATGCCCTCCTCCTCCAGCTTGGCCGGTTTGGCGTCGTCGGCGGAGAGGAATACCTGGAACGGCGCACCGTTCCTGATCTGGGCGTAGAACTTGCCGGACGAGCCGAAGGCCAGCCTGGCTTCGTGGCCGGTGTCTTTGGCGAATTCAGCGGCGATGGCGTTCATCGGCGCGGTGAAGTTGGCGGCCGCGGCAACATTGACCTGCTCCGCCCGGGCCAGCGTTGCGGCCGCCAGGGCGGCCAGTCCCACTACCATGTTTTTCAGCTCTGCCTGCATTTGCCTTGCTCCTTCAGGTTTACGGGTAATACGTTGCTCTCCCGCCCAGCGTTATATTCTCTCGTATATAACGCTGGGCAAAACGACCGCGGGGTCATTCGCTCACGGCCAGGATGATGTGCGAGGCCTTGATCAGGGCGCAGGCCGCCACGCCGACGCGCAGGCCCAGGCTCTTGACGCTTTCATGGGTGACGATGGCGGCGATGGACTTGCCGCCCGGCAGTTCGATCACCACCTCGCAGTTCACCGGCCCCTCCTGCAATCGCGACACGGTGCCGCACAGGCGGTTGCGGGCGCTGGTGCGCAGCGTTTCGTCGCCGGCGGTGAGGATCACCCAGGAGGCCTTGATCAGGGCGAACACCTCGCTGCCGATCTCCAGGCCCAGGCCCTTCACGCTTTCGTTGGTGACGATGGCCACCAGTTCGTCGCCGCCGGGCAGGCCGATGATCACTTCGGCGTTGACCGGTCCTGTGGTCAGCCGGGTAATGCGCCCCTGGAACTGGTTGCGCGCACTGGTCTTCATGGAGAGCCTCCTCATCAGCTGGTAGAAACGGTCGAAGTTGTCCACACCCATGCCGAGGCGGCGCAGGAACAGCTGGTACTCCTGCTCCGCCGCCTTGTACACCTCAATCAGCTTGCGGCCGTGGTCGGTGAGCTGGGTGCCGCCGCCGTGGCGGCCGCCGGTGCTGCGTCGCACCAGGGGCTCGTCGGAGACATTATTCATGGCGTCCACCGCATCCCACGCCGCCTTGTAGCTCATGCCCATGGCGCGCGCCGCCTGGGAGATGGAGCCGGTGGCCGCGATCTGCTCCAGCAGCTCGATGCGGCCGTGGCCGAGAAACTGCTGCTCGCCCCGGTTGAGCCAGAACCGCCCCGAAATCCCCACCTTGTCCGCCTTGCGCCGCGCCATGCCCTGCCCCTCACCGTTATATTCATTTTTATATAACGGTGTTCAAGGCGAAAAGGCAACCGGTCCCGGTCGCCCCCGCCAGATTTACCGCTTCAATCCTCTACCACGCGGCCCCGATAGATGCGCTTGGGCTTGGCCGTCGCCTCGGGCTTTACAGCCGCCTCCTGGCGCGCCACCGGCGCTTCGGCCGCCACTTCCTGCGTCACGCCGCGGTAGGTACGCGCGGTGACGGGAGCCGCATCGGCCGGCGCCTCGGGCGTGTCGCCCACCTTTGCGCCGCGATAGATCTGCGCCCCCTGCGCCACCAGTTCACGTATCTCGCCGGCGCTCAGCAGCGCAACAAAGGCGTCGTAATAACGCCGGTATTCGTTGTTCAGGGACTGCAGGGCGAAATTGATGATGGCGACGAGGTCTTCGTCGCGGCTCATCCGCACCCGCCGGCCCTGTTCGCGCTCATAGATGAGGCTCATGCGCGTGAGCATCATGCGCGCGTCCATGGACATGTTGATGGGTACCACTGACTCCTCCTTATTATTATTGGGTGGGCGTCCCGCTATTCCGTCTATTCCTCCGCCGTGACCTCCGCCACCACCACCCCGCAGGCCGCGTCCGCATCGCGGGTCAGGCTCATGCAATGGCTGCTGCCGTCGACCAGATAGAGGTTGAATCCGTCACGCTCCAGGACCGGGCGGCCGCCGATGATGTCGTCATCGGCACACACGGTGAAGCTCAGGCCGGGAAACTGCGCCCGCAGCCGTGCAGCCAGGTCCGGTGCCGCCGGGTCGTCGACCGCGGCGGCAATGAGATCCAGCTGTCCCGGCTGCAGGGCCATGGCTCAAGCCTCCTCGGCGTCGGCCATGAAGCGTTCGAGATCGGCACGGTGACCCATGATGCGGGCCAACCAGGGCGGCGGCGAACCGGCCAGCACCTTCTGCAGATCGGCCAGGATCGCCTGCGCCTCGCCGCCGTGCGGATACTTGATGGGATGTACGCCTGCCTTGACCACCTTGGCCGCCGCCGGGCCGCCGATGGAGACCACGCACAGCAGTTGGCAGTCGTCGAGCTGCGTCGCCCGCTCGGCATTCTTGTCGATGCCCTCGCCGTCGGTACTGGCGCGGCGCACGTCCACCAGGCGCAGCTCGTTCGCCGCCACCTGGTAGATCAGGAAGCGCAGGCAGCTGCCGAAGTGGCCATCCAGGTTTTCTTTACTGTTGGAAGCGATGGCGACGCGGATGGAACCGGGCATGTCGCCCGCCTTGTACGGCACCGGCTGCGGCAGATCCGGATCGTCGACCACGGGCGTGGACTTGCCCCACAGGCAATCCATGGCGGCCTTCATTTCCGGCATCGCCACGTTGCCGTAGCGGCCGTCGGCCGCGCTGCGCAGGGTGCGCACCGTGAGTTGTGCCAGCTTTTCCTCGGTGAGCGGCATGCCGAGGGTCTGCACCAGCACCTGCATGAGCTCCGGCGTATCGGTGTCCGGCAGCTTCCGTGCCGCCAGTCCGATGCGCAGCGCGGCCTCCCGGGAGAGTCCCTGCGCGTTCATTTTCCTACGCCTCCAGCGGCAGGATGCAGTTGTCGATGGGACATACATCGACACACTGCGGATCGTCGAAATCACCTTCGCACTCGGTGCAGGTGTCGGCGTTGATGGCGTACAAGCCCTTCTTCTTGACGATGGACTGGGTCGGGCACACCGGCTCGCAGTCGCCGCAGGAAGTGCACTCTTCTTTAACGATATACAAGGCCATGATGGTATCTCCTACAATTTCTTAGCGCGTATGGTCGTCGGCAGCTTCGGTGCCGGCATCGGGTCGATATAGAACATCGAGCCGTCGGTCAGCTTCACCTCACCGCCCCACTTCTCCGCCGTGGAAAACTCCATCGTGTCGATGGTCTCTTCCAGATCCTTCTTGGCGACATAGAACGAAAGCTTTCCGTCCGCGGTCTGTCGAATCATTACGCTGGGCATGATTAAAACCTCAGTTTCGAGTTTGGAGTTCCGGATTTCGAGCCCGGGGCCGAACACGCCCCGAAACTCGAAACCCGAAACCCGAAACTATGCTTTTAACGCACCAGGTCGAAGTTGTAGTCGGTGGTGCCCATACCCATGGTTTCTTCGTCGAGACGCTCCAGCACAGCGTTGACCAGGGTGGTGAGGATGTACATCGCGCCCTCGTAGCCCAGGGTGGTCATGCGGTGCAGGTGGTGGCGATCGAAGATCGGGAAGCCGAGGCGAATCAGCGGTACCTCGAAATCCTCACCCTTGTACAGAGTGTCGCGCTGGATGAACTTGCCGTAGCTGTTGCCGATGAGGAAATCCGGCTTGTTGGTGAAACACAGCGAGCGCAGATGCCACAGGTCGGCACCGATGTGCACCTGGGTCTCCTTGCCGTACGGGGACTCTTCCAGCATCTTCTTCATCGCCTTGGCCCACTTCTTGTTGCCGTTGTGGCAGACGATGTCGCTCGGCTCCGCACCCATCTCCAGCAGGAACTTGGTCAGGCCCATGAGGAAGTCCGGGTCGCCGTACAGGGCGAACTTCTTGCCGTGCAGCCAGGCGTAGCTGTCGGTCATCATGTCCACCAGACGGCCGCGCTCCAGGGTCAGGGACGCCGGGATAGCCTTGCCGGTCAGCTCGGAGACCTTCATCAGGAACTCGTCGGTCCACTGCAGGCCCATGGGGATGTTGAGCTTGGGCACTTCGTGGTTCCAGGTGTTCTCGACGTACTTGCGGGTCTTTTCCAGCTGGGCCGGCTGCAGCATCACGGTGGTGATGGCGTTGGGCGCATCCTTGATCTCGGCCTGGGTGGTGCCGCCGGCGTACATGCGGAACTGGCCATCGGCCGGGGTATCCAGCACTTCGGTCGGGTCGGACAGCAGGGTGGCGTCGACGCCCATTTCACCCATCATGCGCTTGATGACGCGGAAGTTGCCCAGGTAGGTCTCAAAGCCCGGCACGAAGTTGATCTTGCCGTTCTTGCCCGGGGCCTTGCCTTCCATGTCGTTGAGGGTGAAGTAACGCAGGATGCCTTCCTGCATGTTGTCCCAGCCGGTGACGTGCGAGCCGACGAAGGACGGCGTGTGCGCGAACGGGGTCGGGAACTCCTGGGGAATGCTGCCGCCCTTCTTGGCGTTGCCGATGAAGGCGTTCAGGTCGTCACCGATAACCTCGGCCATGCAGGTGGTGGACACGGCGATCATGTCCGGCTTGTACAGCGCCTTGGCGTTTTCCAGGCCGGCGTGCATGTTCTTCTGGCCGCCGAACACCGCCGCGTCTTCAGTCATGGAGTCGGATACGCAGGCGATCGGCTCCTTGAAGTGACGGTTGAAGTAGCTGCGGAAGTAGGCCACGCAGCCCTGCGAACCGTGCACGTAGGGCAGGGTCTTCTCGTAACCCAGCGCACACAGCACGGCGCCCAGGGGCTGGCAGGCCTTGGCTGGATCGACGGTCAGGGCTTCACGCTGGAAGTTGAGGTCCTGGTATTCCTTGGTGGTGGTCCACTGGAACACTTCGTCGATCTTGGACTGCGGCACAACGTTTTCGTACTTCGCCTTCTTGTTGGCGAGGGAATCCTTGTATTCCGGCTCGCGGAACAAGGGATAGCAAGGCATCACTTTTTCAGCAGACTGGCTCATTGCATTTCTCCTGCCGCGCCACTCATTCGTGGACAACGGCTCAAAGTCTGTCTTGACCGCAAAGTACGCAACGTCTCGCGAAGTTCACGTACTTTGCGGTAACTGGTCTCTCTTCCTTTACTCGTTCACGGCCTTGGCGGCCGGGGCATCACCAGCTGCCAGCCAGGGAGCGTTCATCTTGCTCCAGGTGGGGCTGTTGATGGCCATATCCATGTCGCGGGCGAAGATGGCGAAGCCGTCGTAACCGTGATACGGACCCGAGTAATCCCAGCTGTGCATCTGACGGAAGGGAATGCCCATCTTCTGGAAGATGTACTTTTCCTTGATGCCGGAGCCAATCAGGTCGGGCTTGATCTTCTTGACGAATTCCTCGAACTCGTAGCCGGTGACGTCGTCATAGATCAGGGTCGCGTTGCCCATATCCTTGATGGTGCGGTCGTAGTCGTCGTTGTGGGCGAATTCATAACCCGTGCCGACCACTTCCATACCGAGGTCTTCGTAGGCGCCGATGACGTGGCGCGGACGCAGGCCGCCGACGTACAGCATCACCTTCTTGCCTTCCAGACGCGGCTTGTACTTGTCGACTACAGCCTGCATCAGGGGCTGGTACTTGGCGATGACGCGCTCGGCGCCTTCCTTGATCTTGTCGTCGAAGTGCGCGGCGATGGCACGCAGCGACTCGGCGATCTTGGTCGGGCCGAAGAAGTTGTACTCCAGCCATGGAATCCCGTACTTCTCTTCCATGAAACGGGAGATGTAGTTCATGGAGCGGTAGCAGTGCAGCAGGTTGAGCTTGACCTGCGGGCAGGCCTTCATCTCTTCCACGGTGCCGTCGCCGGACCACTGCGCAACCACGTTGAGGCCCATCTCTTCCAGCAGGATGCGGGAAGACCAGGCGTCGCCGCCGATGTTGTAGTCGCCGATGACGGATACGTCGTAGGGGCCGCCTTCCTTCTTCTCAACGCCTTCCAGCATATGGTCGCGGATGGCGTCGTTGGCGATATGGTGGCCGAGGGACTGGGACACGCCGCGGAAACCTTCGCAACGCACCGGTACGACCGGCTTGTTCAGCTCAGCCGCAGCCTTCTTGGAAACGGCTTCGATATCGTCACCGATGAGGCCGATGGGGCATTCGGACTGCACGGAAATGCCCTTATTGAGGGGGAACAGGGTTTCCACTTCCTCGATCAGCTTGGCCAGCTTCTTGTCGCCGCCGAACACGATGTCCTTCTCCTGGAAATCGGAGGTGAAGTTCATGGTGCCGAAGGTGTTGATGCCGGTGGTGCCGACGTAGTAGTTGCGGCGTCCGGCGCGGGAGTACTGGCCGCAGCCGACCGGGCCGTGGGAGATGTGGATCATGTCCTTGATCGGACCCCACACCACGCCCTTGGAACCGGCGTAGGCGCAACCACGGATGGTCATCACACCGGGCAGCGACTTACGGTTGGAGGTAATGCACTTGCTGGACTTGTCCAGGCTGGTATCGTTGGCCGCCAGATGCTTGGCGCGATCTTCCCGCGCCTCGGCGGGATAGACCTCGAGCACCTCATTGATGAGGGCTTCGGTCTCTTCACGTGTCATCGTCGTCATGGTTTTCTCCTCTCGCCGCCTAATCCGGCGGACGAAGTAAAAGAATGTTTAACCGCAAAGCTCGCAAAGGAACGCAAAGTTACCAGCCTCAGCCGTTGTGCAACTTCGCGCCCTTCGCGGTTTGCCTCGTGTTACGCCGTAGCCAGTTCGGCCGCGGTCTTGCCGACGATGGACTCGTCTTCCTCTTCGAGGATGCCGAACTTCATCATCACGTCTTCCAGCTCGTCCATGGACAGCGGGGTCGGGATCACGAACATCTTGTTGGCGATCACCTTCTGCGCCAGGGCACGGTACTCGTCGGCCTGCTTGGCCTTCGGGTTGTACTCGATGACGGTCATGCGGCGGATTTCTGCGCGCTGCACTTCGTTGTCACGCGGCACGAAGTGAATCATCTGGGTACCCAGCTGACGGGCCAGCTCTTCAATCAGCTCGTCTTCACGCGCGGTGTTGCGGCTGTTGCAGATCAGGCCGGCCAGACGCACGCCGCCGGAGCTGGCGTACTTCACGATGCCCTTGGCAATGTTGTTGGCCGCGTACATGGCCATCATCTCGCCGGACACCACGATGTAGATTTCCTGGGCCTTGTTCTCGCGAATCGGCATGGCGAAACCGCCGCACACCACGTCACCCAGCACGTCGTAGAACACGAAGTCCAGGTCCTCGTCGTAGGCGCCTTCCTCTTCCAGGAAGTTGATGGCGGTGATAACACCACGACCGGCGCAACCAACCCCGGGCTCCGGGCCACCGGACTCGACGCACTTCACGCTGCCGTAGCCGACGGAAAGTACATCTTCCAGTTCCAGGTCTTCCACCGAACCGGCTTCAGCAGCCAGATGCATTACAGTGGTCTGAGCCTTGGAGTGCAGAATCAGACGGGTTGAGTCAGCCTTGGGATCACAGCCGACGATCATTACCTTCTTGCCGGCTTCGGCCAGAGCCGCCACCAGGTTCTGGGTGGTGGTGGACTTCCCGATGCCGCCTTTGCCGTAAATCGCGCATTGACGTAGTGCCATGGTATGTTCTCCTTGCGTTGGGACACGGATACTGCTGTCGAATAGGTATGAGCAACGCCCATGCCAACATCGAAAACACGAGTTACCACGCTGAATTTACAATGATTTTTTATTTAGACACGACGCCGCAGGGCAGTGTCATGTACGACAAAGGCGCAGCAGCTGTATGGTTAGCGACAAAGCCACCGGAACCGACAGGAGCCCCACCCTTCCGGCCTGCGCGCGCCTGCCGATCAACCGCTGCAACCTGCCGGCGGTGATCCTCGGCAGCCTCACCTTCCAGCACCATCCCACCGCGCTGCACATAGACGGCGTGGCCGAACTGCACGGCGAACTGTTCCGCCTGCTGGCGCCGCTGGAGCGCCCCGAACACCGCGCCCACCTGTTCATGGATTACCTCTCCGCCCACTTCCTGCTCGACACCCTGGAAGAGGCCGGCCTGGATCCGTCTTCGCGGCTGCATCGCGACAAGGCCGACTACCTGCGCGTGCTGCGCGGCTGGTCCTTCGACGCGGACGGCCGCGAGGCGGCGGTATTGAAGGGTTGGGTGGAGTCACGCTTCGGCCTGCTGCCGCGCCATCACGGCGCCCCCATCCGCGACGCCGGCGACGAGGCCTATCACGCCTATATGGAAGCGCGCGCCCACGGCCTGTACAGCACCAACGCCCTGGAGGCGCAGCTCGATCTGCTCTATGCCTACTGCCAGTACGAACTGGCGCGGCAACATCCGGACACGCAGCACCTGCGCCTGTACCGCGGGGTCAATCGACTGGAGCAGCACGACGTGCTGGCCCAGCACGACAGGAACCACCATATCCTCCTGCTCAACAACGCCACTTCCTTTACCGACCAGCGCGAACGCGCCGACGAATTCGGCGACCACATCCTGGAGGTGAACGTGCCCCTGCCCAAGATCCTCGCCTACAGCCGCCTGCTGCCGGGCAGACTCAAGGGCGAGAATGAATACATCGTCATCGGCGGCGTGTACGAGGTACACACCTGCGCCTTGTAACAGGGATGAATTTGTCGCATCCGCGACAAATTGGTGCACCCGCCGCATCCATGGCAGCGGCAAACCCCAGTAAAACAGTCATTTCCGGAAGCGGCCCGCTAATTGCAATGCTTATGCATACATGCACGCAAGGAGCCTTCCATGACCACACCACACCTCGATGACATCATTGCCGGCCTCAAGGACGGCAGCATCGCCGCCTACCTCGGCCCCGGTGCCCTGCGCGGCGCCGTCGATGCCGCCGGCGCCCCCATCCCCGCCGACGGCGAAAGCCTGATCCTAGCCATGAACGGCGGCAAACCCATGGCGCCCAAGCTGATGTACGAATTCCCCCGTGCCGCCATGAATCTGGAACTGAAGAAGGGCCGCAGCTTCGTCAACCGCTTTCTCACCCGCACCTATGGCGACACCGAGTGGACGCGCGCTCCGCTGCACGACTGGCTGGCCGCCATCAAGCCGCGCTACGTGGTGGACATCAACCGCGACACCCAGTTGCTCGACAGCTACCGCGACACACCGCATCTGCTCATTCAGGGCTTCGCCCGTATGGTCGGCGGCTTCCGCTTCCGGATCTATCAATACGACGGCAGCGCCTACCGCGAGGTGACACAGGAAGAGGCCGACGCCTCGCTGCCGGTGCTGTTCAAACCCATGGGCTGCCCGCGGCCGGAGGCCAACTATATCGCGGCCGACGCCGACTACGTCGATTACATCACCGAACTGATGGGCGGCTTCGCCATCCCCTCGTTCCTCAAGATGCAGCGCAAGGGGATGCGCTACCTGCTGCTCGGCCTGTCGCTGACGCGCGACACCGAGCGCATGGTGCTGTCCAACATCGTCTACGATGCGGCGCAGCCCGCCGGCTGGGCTCTGATCCCCAACGCGACAGACAAGGAGCGGCGCTTCTGCGCCAAGCTGGGCATCGAAGTAATCGATGCCGACATCGAGGCGCTGCTCAGCGGCATGCTGCCGACCCAAGATCAGGTCGCCAACTCATAGCGCGCCGCCGTCATTACGTAGGAGCGAATCGTATTCGCGATGGGTTGTTCATCGACAGGAAAATCGCGAATGCGATTCGCTCCTACAAAAGAAGATTGGAACCGGAACACCATGAAATTCACCACCTGCGTCAACCGCACCGCCTGCACCGAGGACGGTACCCACTGCCGCGCCTGTGGCCGCTCCCACGAGGAGATCGCACGTCTGCGTCAGCTCACCGACACGGTCACCGCCTTTGCCCTCGACATGGATTACGACAACATGGACGACTTCCTCAATTACCTCACCGCCAAGGTGAGCAAGAAAGTGAATGCTGTCCGGAATGAACGCCCCCAATGAATTCATCCTCCCTACAATGGAGAGCAAAAACGTGCGCCCGGCGCAGATCGTGCCGGCACCACGGGACTCGTTTCTAGCAAAACTGTTGCAGGACAAAGTTTGTGTCAGCGACGGCCGCGCCACCGCCGCATTCAAGGGTTACCAGCTGACCAGCGCCTACCAGCCCATCTTCGGCCTGGCCCACCGCCGTCCCGTGGGCTACGAAGCGCTGTTGCGCGCCACCGATGCCGCCGGCGCGGCGGTCTCGCCGTTGCAGGTGTTCGCCAGCGCGGAAACCACCGAGGGCATCGTCCATCTCGACCGCACCTGCCGCATCCTGCACGCGCGGAACTATCAGCCGCTGGCGGCGGAGGATCGCTGGCTGTTTCTCAACATCAACCCCAGGGTGGTGGTTGAAGGCAGCCTGTACGGCCCGTTCTTCGCCGAACTGCTGGCCAGCAACGCGCTGCGCCCGTCCCAGGTGGTGGTGGAGATTCTGGAAAACGAAATCACCGACGAGGGCCTGCTGGCCGATGCGGTGAGTTACTACAAGAAACTGGGCTGCCTGGTGGCCATCGACGATTTCGGCGCGGGACATTCGAACTTCGATCGCATCCTGCGCCTGGCACCGGACATGGTGAAGCTGGATCGCGGACTGATACAGCACGCGCGGCACAACCCCGCCGCGCGCCGCATGCTGCCCGGGCTGGTGACGCTGTTGCACGAGGCCGGCTGCCTGGTGGTGATGGAAGGCATTGAGGACGAGACCGAGGCACTGCTGGCCATGGAAGCCGACGCCGATTTCGCCCAGGGCTATTACTTCGCCCGTCCGGCGGCGGCCGAACGCCTCGCCGATCTGCCGCCCGCCGTCTTCGACGGACTGAGCCGCACCGCGCGGGCCGGCCTGCATGGCGAGGCGACGCGCCGTGCCACAGCCTTGCAGCCCTGCATCCGCGCCTTCGAACACTGCGCCGCAAGCTACGGCACGGGGGTGGACCTGGCTGCCGCTGCCGGAGACCTGCTCGGCAACGCCGATGTCCTGCGCTGCTACGCCCTGGACGACAACGGCATCCAACTGGGCGGCAACGTCGTGTCGTCCGGTAACAGCCGCACGCTGCATCCGCGCTACGCACCGCTGGACGCGACCACCGGCTGCGACTGGAGCGGCCGCCCCTACTTCCGTCGCGCCGTGGCCGAACCCGGCACCGTGCAGGTCACCTGTCCCTATTTTTCCATCACCGATGCCGCCATGAATATCACCCTGTCCGCGGCAGTTCGGCGGGATGGGCAGTTGCATGTGATTTGCTGCGACGTGAGATATCCGCTGGGCGGCAAGTAAGGGGGGGTGGCCACGGGCGAACTGTGGTGCGCGATGCGCACCGCTTGCATTGTTTCTACGCCTCGCCACCAAGACGGAGCAACGCACGCGCCTGAGCCTCGCAGGCCTCCCGTACCGGCCGGGCCAGCCCGTCGATCCAGTCGGCAGGGATGGCCTTCAGCCCGAAGCAGGCGCCCGCCAGCATGCCGGCGATGGCGCCGGTGGTGTCGGCGTCGCCGCCACGGTTGACCGTCTCCACCAGGCAATCGGCGAAGCTGTCGGTATCGAAGAAACACTGAAACACCGTCTGCATGGTGTCGACGATGTAGCCGGTGGGATTTTCCCGCGGTTTGCCGCCGCGAAAGCGGAATTGCGGATGCTGTTCGATGAGCCGGTAGACATGCTCGTGCAACACCTCGACCCGGTTCCGCCCGGCGAGAAAGGCCTGCACCATTTCAACGGCACACAGGGTTCCGGCATCGGACAGGGGATGGTTGTGGGTAACGTGGGCCTGCGCCAGCGTCGCGGCGCGCACCTGGGAGCGGTCCTGTCCGTAGGTGGCCAGGGCCACCGGCAGGACGCGCATGCAGGCGCCGTTGCCGGCGTCGTGTTCGCTGGGCGGCGTGAGGGCCTCGCCGCTCTGGCGGAAGCGCAGGATGCCGCGCCGCACGGTATTGCCGATATCCACCGGCTTGGCGCGCATCCAGCCGTCGAAGGCCCGCGCCGCCGCCACCGCATCCACTTTCCCCTGCTCCAGGATCGACTGGCCCAGCGCCAGCGCCATGGTGGTGTCGTCGGTGACTTCGCCGCTGCGCAGCTTCAGCCAGCCGCCGCCGCGGATGGTGTCGTGCACGCCGTATTCGGCGCGTATCTCGCGCGGCGTCATGAACTCCACCGTGGCGCCCAGGGCGTCGCCGATGGCGAGTCCCAGGTAGGCGGCGACGGCGCGCTCTTCGATATCCGAAGTCAAGGCAAAGCTTCCAACGCAAAGACGCAAAGAACGCAAAGGGCGCAAAGAATATTTCTGACACTCATCCCGGAACAGCTCCGCCCGATTTATCCTGCATGTGCATCCTTTGCGAACTCTGCGTCCTTTGCGTTTAACGCCTTCCCTTCAGTCTTCCGGCCCGAAGCAGCGCCCATAGTCGGCGCACACTTCGCAGGACGGCGCGCGGCAGGTATAGACACCTTCCTGGTTGCACAGCTGCTTGTAGAAGAAGCGCTTCCACTTCATGTCGCGGTCATTGCGCGCCTTGAGCACCGGAAAGTTGGTCTCGATGAGGGCGGACAGATCCTGCCGCGACCACAGCCCCAGATCCTGCCACAGATGATCGTCGCCCATGCAGCCGGCAACGAGGATGTCGGCCATCCATTCCTTTTCCGGCGTCACCTTGGGACTGTTGGCGAGAAACAGGGTACGCAGATCGTCACGCTCGGGCGCACGCGCCAGGTCCAGTTCGAGGCCGTGCATCCACTGTTCCGCAACGGCGCCGGGAAAATGCAGCCGCATCATGGCGGCAAACTGCTTTTGCGACAGCCCGAGACAATAGGGCATCGCGCCGATACCGGCACGCTGGCTGGCCAGCATGCGCGCCAGGGTTTCGTCGTTGCCGAGGCCGGCGGCCTGGGATTTCAGCTCCGCATACAGGTCGCGCACGTCCAGAGTCATTGCCGCTTCCGCATTCATGGTCATGGCATTCATACCGGCCTCCTAGGGGCAGCGATGCCCGTCATTGCGCGGACAGGACTCATCCGCCTGTGCCGTGTTCAAATCAATTCCCAGCAGCGCCATCACGTCCGCCGCCTCGAAGCCCACGGAGCGCACGCCGTCCACATCCAGCAGAGGACGGCGGATCAACAGCGGGTCCTGCAGCATAAGCGCCAGCGCCTGTTCCGCCTCCACCGCCGCCGGGTCGACGCGCCCGCCGGTGACTGCCGGCGCGCTGCGGTTGAACCAGTCGGCCACCGGCCGCGTGCCGAAGAAGCTGCGCAACGTTGCGGCAGTCCACGGCTCGGTGAGCAGGTTGCGCGCCTCCACTTCAAGTCCGGCGGCCATGAGCATGGCCTTTTGCCGCGTATTGTTGACGCAGCCGGGTTTTTCGTAGAACAGCACCCGCATGTGCTCAGCGCAACCGGCTGTAGTGCAGCAGAGCACTGTGGCGCACCCGCATCCGCTGCGGCAGGTAGCCGTAGGCACCGCAATCAATACCGGGCAGACACATTTTCAGCCAGTGCATCCACATGATGTTTTCTCCTAGGCCAGGGCCGCCAGTTTTTCCGGCGGAATGTTGGTGAGCGAGCCCGGCGGATTGAGCGGCACACCGGCGGCGTCGACGATGGCGCACTCGATGGGGCAGATGCTGGCGCACTGCGCGTCGGCATAGTCGCCGTCACACTCGGTGCATTTCTTCGCGTCGATGACGAAGTGCGGCACCGCCGCGGAGATCGCCTTGGACGGACAGAGCGGCTCACAGGCCCAGCAGTTGACGCACGCAGCAACGATTTTCAGTGCCATGATGTCTCTCCTCCGGTCAGGCGACGCTGGCGTCGACGCTGCCGGCACTTTCCAGCTCGCCGGCCTCGGCCATGGCGGTATACAGCGCGGCCACCGCTTCCTCGATGGGCTCCATGGCGTGGTCGCTGTCGGGCTTGATGCCCGCCGCTTCCAGCGCCTCCCACGGCGTGATGCCGATGCGGGCACAAAGCACGGCACGGCAGCCGTCTAGGGCGGTGATGGCGTGGGCCAGCTTGTCCTCACCCTCGTCGCAGTGGTCGGAACCGACGCAATACTGATCGGTGCGGCGGGTGCCGATGAAGCGCACACCGGACTCCGAGGCCTCGTACACCAGGAATTCGGTGGCGTGGCCAAAATGCTGGTTGACCACGTTGCCGCCCTTGCTGGCCACGGCCATCAGCACCGCCGGGGTGGCGGCGACGCGGCGTTTGAGCGAAGACAGGGAAACGGTAGCCACCTGCACCTTGGGCTTGGCCATCTCCTCGGCGATGGATGCCTGCACCGCAGCGCGGCGTGCACGGATCTCCTCGTAATCGAATTCCATGGCCTCGATCTTTTCCATGGTGAACTCGGCGCCGCGATCCTCGCCCAGCAGGCCGACGGCGTCGGCACGGCACTGGCGGCAATGGCGCATCATGTTCATGTCGCCGGCACAGGCATCCTGCAGGGACTGCAATTCCTGTGCGGTGGGCGACGGCTGCTCCATGATGCCGTAATAGGTGCCGTGCTCCGGCTCGGCGATGAGCGGCATCACGTTGTGCAGGAAGGCGCCCTTGGACTTCACCACCCGGCTGACTTCCTTCAGGTGTTCATCATTGACGCCGGGGATCATCACCGAGTTGACCTTCACCAGCACGCCGCGCTCGGTGAGCATCTCCAGGCCGCGCTGCTGCTGCTCGATGAGGATGCGCGCCGCGGCGCGGCCGCGGATGCGGCGGTTGTTCCAGAACGCCCAGGGATAGATCTCGGCGCCGATCTCCTCGTCCAGGGTGTTGATGGTGATGGTGACGTGATCGATGTTGTGGCGCGACAGCTCCTCGGCGTGCTGCGGCAGGCTGAGGCCGTTGGTGGACACGCACAGCTTGATGTCCGGCGCGTACTCGGCGATGCCGCGGAAGGTGGCAAAGGTGCGCTCCGGATTGGCCAGCGGGTCGCCGGGACCGGCGATGCCCACCACCGTCATCTGCGGAATGGCCGCGGCGACGGCGATGACTTTCTTGATGGCCTGGTCCGGATGCAGCAGCTCGGAGACCACGCCGGGACGGGATTCATTGGCGCAGTCGTACTTGCGGTTGCAGTAGTTGCACTGGATGTTGCAGGCCGGCGCCACCGCCACGTGCATGCGCGCGAAGTGGTGATGGGCCTGCTCGGAATAGCAGGGGTGGTTGAATACCTTCTCCCGGATGTGCTCCGGCAGGTGGGACATCTGGTCCGACGTGCTGCCGCAGGAGGAGGCGCTGCAGCCGCTTTTCTTGCCGATTTCAATGGGGGTGGTGGTGGCCATCGCATTGCTCCCTTAGGTCTTTGCTTTATGCAGTGCAAGGGCCGTGCCTGAACTGTAACTTATTGAATTAGCGTAGATATGACTGTGTTTGCGGGGGATATTTGTGGCAAAGGCTACGTGGATCGGGTGGGGGTGTTGGAGGGGAAGTGACATTGGGGTGGATTACGCGTGCACTCCGTCATACGTAGAGTCCCTTCTCCCTGAGGGAGAAGGACAGGATGAGGGGATTAATAACGGGCTGTGCGCTACGCGCGTCGATTTAGGCGGGGGATTCCAGCGCCCTACTCCGATTGTGCGCGCTGTCGCGCGGATTGATTTTGGTGCGGGGAGCCGCCCCGCGCGCGGGTTACTTTTCTTTGTTCGGC
>NPIF01000219.1_pt3 | contig 121181 bp, 108 predicted proteins | sample 8637461 | NCBI WGS metagenome assembly NPIF01 (sample SAMN07420641, study PRJNA396082) | bioreactor metagenome | isolation source: sample BR12 brine-fed electro-methanogenic bioreactor BR | place: Japan: Kochi | collected 2016-12-09 | reverse complement strand
CTTAAATTTTAAAAAGATATCAGGACTTGCCGCGCATTTTTGGAAATACCGGATAGCGACGGAGAAAATACAAAAGAAACGTAATGATAGGTTCCTCTCTCGCGCAGCACCGAGGTTTCATGAAAAACGCAAGGGCTTTGGTGTGACTTTTGAGCGAGATGAACGAGGAAAGTACAGGGTTGGGATGAAGAAATTTGAAGGGAGCTGACGAGAAGTGATCCAGAAGCGTTTCTTTGTCAACGGGGTCGAGCGCAATGTAATAGTCAACGGGGGAGATACCCTTGCGAAGGTTTTGCGGGAGCAGATGGGCCTGACGGGAACAAAAGTAGGTTGCGGGATGGGACACTGCGGTGCCTGCAATGTAATCTTGAACGGGGCACTGGTTCGGTCGTGCATCTTCAAGATCAACAGGGTCAACGACGGCGATTGCGTAACTACCATAGAAGGTATCGGTTCTCCGGAGGACATGCATCCCCTGCAAAAGGCCTTTGTCAAGCACGGTGCGGCGCAGTGCGGCTTCTGCTCACCTGGTTTTATTGTTTCCGCTAAAGCTCTTTTGGACACAAATCCATCCCCCACCAGGGAAGAGGTCAGGGAATGGTTCCAGGAAAACCGAAACGCCTGTCGCTGCACAGGTTACATTCCCATAGTTGATGCAGTGATGGATGCGGCGAAGGTCATAAGGGGTGAAATGGAAGAAGCAAAACTTGACTTCAAACAACCCGAAGACGGGCGAATCTGGGGTACCACTTACCCGAGACCGACCGCTGTGGCCAAGGTTACAGGCACCCTCGATTATGGCGCCGACCTGGGGCTCAAGCTTCCCGAAAACGCCCTTCAGCTTGCGCTTGTGCAGGCTACTGTCAGCCACGCCAACATTAAAAGCATCGATACATCGGAAGCCGAGAAAATGCCCGGAGTATACAAGGTGGTCACGCACAAGGACATCAAGGGTAAAAACCGCATAACCGGCCTCATCACTTTCCCGTCGAACAAGGGCGACGGCTGGGACAGACCGATACTTTGCGACGAAAAAGTCTTTCAGTTCGGTGATGCCATAGCCATAGTGTGCGCCGACACTTACGATAACGCCTGTGCTGCCGCCGGAAAAGTCAAAGTCGATCTAGAGGTCCTGCCTGCCTACATGAGCGCTCCGGCAGCTATGGCCGAAGATGCTTTGGAGATACACCCGGGAACGCCGAACATTTACTACATCCAGAATCTCGAAAAGGGCGAACCCACCCGTCCCATTTTCGAAAAGGCACCTTACGTGGTGGAAGACGATTTCTACGTCCAGAGACAACCTCACATGACCATCGAACCAGACGTAGGTTTTGCCTATATGGATGATGACGGGGTCCTCAAGATCCACTCGAAGACCATAGGGGCTCATTTGCACCTTTTTATGATAGCTCCGGGCCTCGGGCTTGAGCCCGACAAGATAGCCCTGGTGTCCAACCCCATGGGAGGCACCTTCGGATACAAGTTCAGCCCCACCATGGAGGCGTTGGTCGGAGCCGCGGCCCTGGCCACGGGCAGGCCCTGTTTCCTCAGGTACAACTATTTCCAGCACATGACCTACACGGGCAAACGATCTCCTTTCTTCGTGAATATAAAATTTGCCGCCGACGAGGAAGGTAAACTGATGGCCATGGAGACGGACTACAACGTTGACCACGGCCCCTATTCGGAGTTTGGCGATCTCCTCACCTTGCGTGGTGCGCAGTTTATGGGTGCGGGGTACAACATTCCCAATATCAAGGGGACGGGCAGAACGGTTTGCACCAACCACGCCTGGGGCTCAGCCTTCAGAGCCTACGGTTCACCGCAATCCCTTTACTCATCGGAACTTCTGATGGACGAGCTGGCCGAAAAGATCGGAATGGACCCCTGGGAGATCCGCTATAAAAATTGTTACCGACCTGGTTCGACGAACCCGAGCGGTCAGGAGCCTGAAGTCTTCAGCTACCCGGAAATGCTGGAGGCGATAAAACCAAGATACGAGGAAGCCAGGGAAAGAGCGAAAAAAGAATCTACCGACAAGATCAAAAAAGGAGTAGGACTATCATTGGGTTGTTACGGCTCCGGTCTTGATGGCCCCGACAGCTCCGAAGCCTGGGCCGTTCTCAATCCCGACGACACGGTTACCATCGTGGCAGCCTGGGAGGACCATGGACAAGGAGCGGATATGGGTATGGTAGGTACAGCCCATGAAGCGTTGCGGCCCATGGGTATAACGCCTGACCGGATTCGCTTTACCTGGCCCGATACGTCCAGAACGCCGAATTCGGGGCCTTCGGGTGGATCCCGTCAACAGGTGATGACTGGAAGCGCCATTCGCATCGCGTGCAAGGAGATGCTGGATTCGCTCCGCAAACCCGACGGATCCTACATGAACCATGCAGAAGCCATAGAGTCTGGGAAACCCCTTAAATACGTGGGCAAGTATACCGTTCCTGGTGTGGCCTGCGACGAAAAAGGTCAGGGCAAACCTTTCGTGGTCTACATGTACGGGGTTTTTCTTGCGGAAGTCTCTGTTAATACCGAGACGGGGAAGGTTACCGTGGACAAAATGACCCTCATGGCTGATATAGGCAAAGTCAACAATCGCCTGGTTACCGACGGCCAGATATACGGCGGAATGGCTCAAGGGATAGGTCTTGCGCTGTCGGAGGATTTCGAGGACATAAATAAACACTCCACACTGGTGGGGGCTGGTTTCCCGTACATCAAGGACATAGCTGATAACATGGAGATAGTCTATTTCGAGAACTATCCCAGGGAATTCGGTCCCTTCGGTGCTGCGGGCGTAGGGGAGTTACCGCTGACCAGTCCCCATGCCGCGATTGGAAACGCCATCTATAACGCCTGCGGTGTAAGGGTCCACCGTCTGCCAGCCTATCCGGAGAAGATCCTCGCCGGACTAAAGGGCGAACGGGTTTAACAGCGTTACCGCCTGTGCTGCCCCGACTCACCATGAGCCGGGGCAGCATTTTGAATTTGCCTGGTACTTTTGGAGGTGCACATGGAACGTAATGAACTCAGGGATCTGGAGCGGCGCTGTATCCAGGAAGAGCTTCCCTACTGCCAGGCAGCGTGCCCACTCAAGGTCGATGTGCGCGCTTTCTGTGCCGCCATGGCGGAAAGGCGGTTTGACGAAGCTAAAAAGGTACTCTCGAAAGCGATGTCCTTTCCTGAAATACTTGGCCGTATTTGTGACCATCCCTGTGAGGATGCATGCGTCCTCTCTAAAAAAGGTGGAGCTATTTCTTTGGGGAAGCTTGAACGTGAGTGCCTGATGCGTTCCGGTGAGAGTAAGCCCCCATTGCGGTTTCCTTCCACCGGTAAATTGGTAAGCATCTACGGCGGGGGGCTTTCTTCGATTACTTGTGCCTTCGAGCTTGCAAAAAAAGGGTATGGCGTGAAGATGGTTTTTGAAGGCGACATTCCTGGAGGCAGGTTGTTATCGTTGCCGGAAGAGGTTCTTCCAGAGGAAATACTGGTCAAGGTGTGGGATGTTCTGGAAAAAACGGGTGCGATTAGATCCTCCGGGGTCGACCCTCTCAAAAAGGGGCTTCAGGAAGGCGAAGTGGCCTACATAGGTGTCGATGACCCCTTGTGGTCAGATTCCCTTGCCGTGGAAGATGTCGATCCCGTTACCTACGAAACTTCGGCAAAAGGCGTTTTCGCCGGCGGTTTCGTCCGCAACGGTAAACACTCACCCGTTTGGGAGGCTGCGGACGGGAAACGTGCTGCCAATTCGATCGATAGGTTTCTGCAGGGGGCTTCCCTGACTTCGGGAAGGGAGCGCGAGATCTCCCTGGAAACAAAACTTTTTACACCCCTGGATGACGTACCTTCCCTTCCGCCCAGTAACGATCTCGTGGAAGAGGCTCGAAGGTGTATTGGCTGTGAATGTCGCTATTGTGTGCGTGAATGTGTTTTTCTTGGAAAGTACAAAGGGTATCCCAAGACATACGCCCGGGAAATATATAACAATTTCGCGATAGTCCAGGGTTCCCGCACGGCCAACAAAAAGATCAATTCCTGTGCCCTGTGCGGTCTTTGCGAGATACTGTGTCCCAACGATTTTCCCATGGCCGAGTTGTGCCGTTCCGCCAGAGAACAAATGGTGGATAAAGACATCATGCCGCCCTCGGTCCACGAGTTTGCCCTTTTGGACATGGATCACGCCAATTCCCCCTGGGCTGCGGGGTGGCGGCCGGGCAAAAGGGCAACTCGAGCCGTCTTTTTTCCCGGTTGCCAGCTAGGTGCCGCGATGCCCGACCAAACGCAAAAGCTGATCGAACACCTGTATGGCCTCTTCGAGGGGGATATGGGTCTGCTTCTTGGTTGTTGCGGCGCTCCCGCCTGGTGGTCGGGCAGGAAAAAAAGTGTTGAAGAAGTCGTGGGAAATATAGGAAAAACGCTGGAGTCGGAAGGGAATCCGATATTGATACTCGCTTGTTCATCCTGTGATGAAGTGTTTAGTAAATTTCTCCCTCATGTACCAAGGGTTTCCGTCTGGCAGATTTTGCTGGAAAAAGGACTTCCGGATGGGAAAACCCAAAAAAGTCCTCTTGCCCTCCACGACCCCTGTACAACCAGGTTGAATGGCGATTGGCAGGCCGCCGTGAGGCAAATTTTGCAAACACTGGGACAAGAATTCGAGGAACTGGATTTCGGGAGAGAAAGGACACGCTGTTGTGGCTACGGCGGGCTTCAAGTCATGGCTGATCCAGATCTTGCGAAGGATGGCGTGCGTCGCAGGCTCAGTGAGAGCGAAAATGATTTTTTGGCATACTGCGCCATGTGTCGTGAAAGCCTTGCCGGTTCAGGTAAGAGGGTACTACACCTCCTGGACCTTTTGTTCCCGCTTCCTTTTGAAGCAGGTAGTACCGGTTTTTCGAAACGACAATGGAACAGAAAAAGACTTCGCGAAAAACTCCTGGGCCCCTGCGGTCTCTCCAGAGAACCATGGGAAGGTCTTGTCATTACCGTCCCAGAGGATGTTCGGGAAAAACTCGAAGAGCGCCACATCCTGGACAGTGACATTATGTATACCCTTTGGCAAGCACAAGAAAGCGGCATGTTCCTGATATCTCCTGAAGACACCAGGCTGGCTTCCTCGAGGAGGGGAAACGTTACTTTTTGGGTGGAGTACCGACCGGAAGAGGATTCCTTTTTTATAATCAACGCCTGGAGCCACAGAATGACCGTGGAGCTTATGTCATGAAAAACGGAACGGATCTTGGATTTCACGATGAGACGAAATGGCGGTGCAGTTGCGGCAACAATCTCACGCTGAATAAAGTTGCCGCGCGCTATCTCGGCAGCCGTTTTGAGATAGAGCTTCCTGCCTGCGTCAAGTGCGGCTTTATACTTGTCCCCGAATCTCTTGCTGTGGGCAGGATGCTCGAAGTGGAGAAAATACTGGAGGACAAGTAATGCCATTGCCATTTGAACACCCCGAATGGTCGGCCGTCATGGGCGAGACCATGCACCCTGGAGGCGAAGCGCTCTCCAGAAGACTTTTGTCTTTTTGTGCCTTCGCGCCCAAAAAGAGAGTCCTGGACGCGGGTTGCGGGGCCGGAGCCACCCTTGAACTCCTGGTAAAAGAAGGCCTGGAAGCCGTAGGAGTGGACCATTCCAAAGAACGGCTAATTCTTGCTCAACAGAAGGGGCCGACAATAAAGGGAGACCTCGCGAAACTTCCTTTCGAAAACGAGTCGTTCGACGGCGCTATCTGTGAATGCGTCCTCTCTCAACAAGAAAACCTGCTCACGGTTTTGGCGGAGCTTTCAAGGGTTTTGAAAGATGGGGGGATTTTGGGAATTACGGACCTCTATTTACTTACGGACTCCTGCGGCAGAACGCCAGGAGAAAAGGGTTCCTGTGCAAATGGAGCAAGACCGAGGGAAGAAATGGTAGATGCATTCCGTTTGCAGGGGTTGGAGTCTTTCTTTTTCGAGGATCACCCGGGGGCGCTCAGAGAATGTGCAGCCAGGCTTGTTTGGTACGGCATCATGACCGCCCCGAAAAAAACGTGCCGCAGATTGGGATACGGTCTTTGGTTGTGTCGAAAGGCCTCCGCAACTAAATGAAAAAGTTGGGAAGAAGCGGCGACCATGTAGCTTGCAAACTATGGTTTAAGGGGAAAGAAAGGTGGATGATATGCAGGACCTTGAGAGTGCCGTCATGGAGTGGGGACAGCAGGGGTTTTGCTGCTCCCAAATAATGTTGTTGGCCGGTTTGGCATTTACGGAAAAAGAAGACAGTGACATGATCGCCGCTATGAACGGTCTTTGTCGGGGAGGCTTTTCCCGTCGTTGCACCTGTGGTGCCTTGACAGGTGCCCTTTGTCTCATGGGGTTTTATGCAGGCAAAGGCTCGCCTGCGGAGGAGCGTGATCCCAGGCTCGAGGTGATGGCCACGGAACTCCAGGACTGGTTTGCAAAAAAATGGGGAGCTGACGGACAGCTTGTCGGTTGCGGCGATATCCTGGGCTACGTGGTCGAACCGGAACCCGGCAGGTGTTATCCGATGGTTCTTGAAACGCTTGTTAAAACGCTGCAGCTTCTGGAAGAACATGACTTCGACGTTCGTAAAGGACGTCCCAGCTGATGGAAGTTCTCCGCCACACCAACAGCCTTTGCCCTGTTTGCCTGAAACGCATCACCGCCGTTTTGGAAAAGGATGGCGGGGACGTTTATCTGCGTAAACTTTGCCCGGATCACGGGGATTTTTCCTGTGTCCTATGGAGAGGGAAACCGGACTTCGAGGAATGGACTTCCAGGCGTTTCCCGCTTTCTGGCCCGCAGGACAAACCTGAAAACGCATGCCCGGAATCTTGCGGACTTTGCGGGGAACACAAACAGAAAAGCTGTACCGTTATCCTGGAGGTCACTGAAAACTGTCAACTGAAATGTCCGGTCTGTTTTGCCGACGCGAGAAGCCCCCGTGAGGCGGGTTTCGACTTTCTTGCCGGAATGCTGGGCGATATACGTCGAAAGGCCCCGGAAGCCATTCTACAAATTTCAGGTGGAGAACCAACCCTGCGTGACGATATTTGTGATCTGGTCGGCCTCGCTTCGGAGCTTGAATACCCTGGCCTTCAGCTCAACACGAACGGTCTTCGACTTGCCGAGGAGCCGGGTTTCGCTTCGTGTTTGAAAAAAGCCGGGTTAGGTTGGGTTTTTTTGCAATTCGACGGCCTCCGCGAAAGTACCCATATCGCTCTTAGGGGGCGTTCTCTTCGATCGGCCAAGGAACAGGCTATACGAGCCTGCGAAGAGTCCGGGCTGGGTGTCGTGCTCGTGCCGACTTTGGTCCCGGGAATCAACGATGACGAAATGGGAGACATAATCCGCTTCGCTCTTGAAAAATTCCCCGTCGTGCGAGGGGTGCATTTCCAGCCGATAAGCTATTTCGGACGGTTTCCAGGACCGCCGGCCGACGAAAACAGGATCACTCTTCCCGAAGTGATGAACGGACTGGTAGAACAGACGGGTGGTATGACTAAACTGTCTCATTTCCATCCTTCCAGATGTGAACACGAGCGGTGTTCCTTCAGGGGCGTGTATCTAGTGGAAAAACCTGAACGCATAACGCCTGTTGGAAGCGGAGCCTGCTGCTTTGGGAGCAGCACAGCCGAAGAAGGGGCGAAAAGCGCAATAGAGAGCATTCGTCGCCGTTGGGGGGCAGATGTCGCTTCCGTTTATCCCGCGAAATACTCGACGAACTCGGTGGAAAGCGAAATCGAAGATGCCTTTGAAAGGTTTATTCGCATTTACGAAAGAGGCAGTTTCAGCATAAGCGCCATGGCTTTTCAGGATGCCGAAAACCTCGACCTGGAACGGTTGCGTTTCTGCTGTGTTCACGTTGCTTCTCACGACGGAAGGTTAGTTCCCTTTTGCGCCTGGAATCTTACGGGCAGGGATGGCAGGACCTTGCATCGATGCCGATAGACATTCCCCTGACCCCGCTGGATCCCTGGATCGCCGAGTCTATCGACAGGCTTTTTCTTCGGGATGCCGCAATAAGGGATCCCCTCAGGATCGGAAGCCGCGATGAAATCGAAAGGGCGCAAAACTACCTGCTGCGCAGACTCATCAGGCATGCTTCCTTGTATTCCCCTTTTTACAGGGATCGACTCGACGGGAAAGACAATATCCCCCTCGAGGAGCTTCCTTTTATTTCACCATCCGACCTGGCTCAGTACGGGCAACGTTTTCTCACTGTCTCACAATCGGAGATCCGGCGTGTCGTTACCCTTTGGACTTCGGGGACATCGTCTATCCCGAAGCGGGTTTTTCTCACCGACGACGATATCGAGGCCACAAGGGAATTTTTCCTCCATGGGATGACCACGTTCACCGCACCGGAAAGCCGGGTGGCAGTCTTTATGGAGGGCGCTTCGCCGGATAGCATAGGGGATGTTCTGCGCTCGGCGCTTGACGAGAGAAGATGCGAGACTCGGGTTTTCGGACTTGTCGACGATCCGGCGGAAGCCGCATCAAATATCGACGAATTCAGACCCAGCGTCGTTGTAGGCCTGCCCGTTCAAATGGCGAAGGTGGCGGCTTTGAGCCGGCACGAACCGGAGTCGGTACTGTTAAGCGCGGACATTGTGCCATGGGCTTTAAGGCGGCGAATAAAGAGACTGTGGGGATGCAGGGTTTTCAGCCATTACGGTCTCACCGAGTCGGGCTGGGGGTGTGCCGTTGAATGCCAGGCACTACGTGGTTGCCACGTAAGGGAACTAGATGTCCTTTTGGAGATAGTGGACGAAAAAGGTAACGTCCTGCCTGACGGGGAGTGGGGGGAAGTGGTGATAACGATGATTCGACGCCTCTCTTTTCCGTTGATTCGATATCGGACAAATGACGAGGGGCGTGTTCTCAAAGGCAGTTGCCCCTGCGGTTCGCCGCTGAAGCGGATAGAAGTAAAGGGCCGCCTCCCTGAAAGAGGAGCAGGCGGGGTTCCCATCAGGCTCTATGATGTGGAAGAAATTCTCTGGAACCTTCCCTGGGTTGAAGACTTCAGGCTTTCTTTGCAACATGTTGACCAGGGTCATGCGACACTCTTTCTCACCATTGCAGCTAATGAAAACAGGAAAGGTCTTTCGGAAGAAGCGGTGGATCTTTTGAAGCAGTGTCCCGGAATGCCTGAAAAAATCATTGCAATGGTAGTCGATGTTTTGGCCTTCGAAAGCCCGAAGGGGAAAAGAGATTGGGAAAACTGACCTGCCCTTTTTGGTAGGAGGTAAAAAGTTTTTACGGTAAAAGTGTTGGTCGAACTTTTGCATGTCATTCAGAAGGGGTGAGGATTTCTTTCAGTCTTTTTCCCGTGCAGGCCTCAAAAGCCCGAGCTATATTTTCGGCCTTTTGCAGTCGACTGCAAGCTGACTTAAGCGCCGCGGGGTTGCCGGAAAACTTTTCCCGAACGTCGCGCCATCTTTTGTCGAGGCCTGTTGCCTCCGTTCCTGCAACTATCTTGTCGGCCAGGTAAAGCAATGACCTTCCAGATAACAACGGTTCATCGTCGGGAAGCTCCATGTGAAACCTGACCAGGTCCGCAGTCTCAGCGAAACCCCATTTTTCGAGTGTTGCCGCGCCTTCCTCAGCGTGGTCAATCTCGGTCCTTTTCATGTCGTGAAGCAAAGCCGCTGTCCAAAGTGACTCCGGCTCCATGGGGAAGAGTCCTTTCAGGTTGTCAGCAAGTTTCTTCGCGACTTTAGCCACAACCTCGGAATGTTCCCGCACCTTCGAGGGAGTGCCGCATAGCTCAAAAAACGCAATACTCTCCTCTTTAGAGGGAATTTCCCGTTTTTTTGCGAGGGAGTAAAGGTTTTCGTAGTCTTCGGGCGTGTCCATTTCTATGGTGACTCCCTGGTCGGGTGTTTCCAGAACAAAGGAATTCTCCTCATGATGAGAAAGAAGGGCACGCAGGCCTCCATCGCCCGACCATTCGAGAATTTCCGGAACAAGCCTTGATGCTATCAGGGGTGGGTGTCCTTTTTTATTTCGGAAGGAGGGCACGACGAATGCCGCTTCGGGGTTTTCGAGAAAAACCCCTTTAAGGGCCAGGCAGGTTTCTTTGCGAACCAAAGGAATGTCGACTGGCAGCAGGAAAAAAGCTTCCACGTCCTTCGACAGTGCGGCTACTCCAGTCCTGATGGAAGAAAACATCCCTTCCTCGTGGCGGTCGTTGAAAACGGGCTTGCCGCCCCATTTGACGGCTTCTTTCTCAACCTGGTCCCTGTGATAACCTGTGACGACTACAAGGTCTTCAACGCCACAGAGGCGCATGCTGCAGGAAACCCTTCCTAAAGCGGAGGTGCCTCCTGCGTCTAGCAAAGCCTTGCATCGGCCCATTCTCGACGAAAGACCTGCAGCGAGTATCACTGCACCGGATCGGATAATGTCTTTATTCATTTAAGTTCCTCCAGGTGGACCATCAATTCATCGAAACCTTTTACGAAAAGGTAATCACCAGTCCTGCAAAACATCCTGATTTGGCCGTAACCGAGATCGTATCCAAAAGTCATCGGAAAAGGAACCCCGAACAGGGCGTGAATCAACACTCTGTACACGCCCGCGTGGGAAACGACTAGCCATTTCCCTTTTTCCTGCAGCAAAGGCACCAGGAAAGGAATGACTCGGGCTTCGAGTTCGGCGAAGCTTTCGCCGCAGGGATGCCGGAAGTACAGCAGGTCCTCTTGCCTTTCGCGCAACTTTTCCGGGTATGCCGAGGCTATTTCCGTCTTCTTGCGTCCGTCCCATTCGCCTAGGTCAATTTCTGCCAGCTCGGTTTTTATCGTGAAGGGAAGGTCAATGGCTCCGCAAATGATTTCCGCGGTTTCCTTTGCTCTTTTAAGGGGGCTGCAGAAACAGCCACGCCAGGAAAAGCCTTTGGCCCAGTCCGCAACGCAACGAGCCTGGATTTTGCCTTTATCTGAAAGGAGCCAGTCAGTTTTTCCAAGGTAATATTTGTCCGACTCGGGGAATGCAGGTTCTCCGTGCCGCACGAAAACCAGGCAATGTTCTTCCGGTCGAGGAAAAGTCGCAACATCTCGAGGGTCTGATTCCCTAAAAAGTTTTTTCCCAGTCTCTGGTTTACATGTTTTAGCCATTTTATACCTCTGGCGCACGGGCTTTGGCCGATGTCACTATTGGGAGTAGATGGTTTTATCGGACCGCAGGCCACTAACCTGTAAAAAAGAGTATCACATTTGTCCTGCGGGACGAGGTGTGGACACGCTCTGACGTTCGGTTTTGTTTTTGAGCATTGTAACCTGACGGAAACCGTCTTTGGGCCAACGAGTTACCCCGGTTCTTTCGTGAACAATATCGAGCAAAAATAACGTTTATCAACCAGAAATTGAAGATATCATCGTGTAGCAATATAGTTATCGAAAGAGATCGAATGGAACTCCGAGCCCCGGGACCTAAAGCGCCAGCCATGGTCCAGGGCCAATGGGCGCCTCGGAAACGAGACCGCCTCCCGTGATTGGAAAGGAGGTATCCTGTTTCGTTTGATCCAGAGTTCTTTTATAACGCCATTTCGTTAAATCACTTGCATAGTAATATCCCATGATTTGGAGGGAAAAACAATGAAAGAGCAGTACCAGGTCAAGTCCGTTGTCATCAACGGCATTCCTCATCGCGTAGTAGCATGTCCGGACGAGAAGCTGGTCAATGTCATTCGCAAACAACTTCACCTAACAGGTACGAAACTTGGTTGCGGCATGGGCCAGTGTGGAGCATGCAACGTTATCCTCGACGGGAAAGTGACGAGATCCTGTGTGACTCCCTGGAAAAAGGTGCCCGAGAATGCCGATATATTGACGATCGAAGGAATTGGAACGCCTGATAACCTTCATGCAATCCAGTGGGCCTTCATAACCAGTGGGGCTATCCAGTGCGGTTTCTGTACGCCCGGCTTCATAATGGCCGCAAAAGGCCTTCTCGACAAAAACCTTAATCCCACCCGGGAGGAAGTCCGTGACTGGTTCCAGGAGCACTGGACAGCCTGCCGCTGCACCGGTTACAAGCAGATTACCGACGCGGTCATGGATGCGGCTGCCGTCTTGCGGGGGGAAAAGACCATGACCGATTTCGCCAAAGCCCTGAAGCCCGGTGAATCAATATGGGGGACACGTTATCCCAGGCCCAGCGCCGTTTTCAAGGCCACTGGTACCTTCGATTTCGGCGACGATGCAGGGCTCAAGCTTCCCGTGGGAACACTTCACGCTGTTCCGGTGTGTCCCGAAGTAAATCATGCCCGCGTCCTTTCCATAGATTTTAAGGAAGCCGAGAAAATGCCCGGTGTCTTCAAAATAGTGACCGCCCAGGACATAAAGGCCAACAAGGGGACAAATCGCATTCGCGGCCAGGTCGGCTCTGGCACGGCCAGTACAGACGGCTGGGAAAGAAGGATCCTCGTAGAAGAAGGCGACAAGATACGCCAGTGGGGGGAAGCCGTCGCCATAGTGTGCGCGGATACGGTAGAACAGGCCAGAGCTGCGGCGGCTGCCGTGAAGGTGGAACTCGAGGAGCTTCCGGCGGTCATGGATGTAAAGGAGGCCATGGCTCCAGGTGCAGTTAAAGTCTACGAGGAGATTCCCGATATCGATGGCATCCCCAACTGTTTCAACAAGCGGCCCATAGTAAAGGGCGAGGACCCTGCCCCGCTTCTGGAAAAAGCCCCCTACGTGGTGGAAGCGGAGTTTTGGAGCTCGCGCCAGCCCCATATGACAATAGAGACGGATTGTGGTTTTGGCTACTGGGACGATGAGGGACGACTCACCCTTCAGACTAAAAGTATCTGCGTCTACAGGCACGCCATGATGATAGCCAGGGGACTTGGTGTCCCCCCGTCGAAGATTCGAGTGATACAAAACAACATGGGAGCCACATTCGGCTATAAGGTGGCGCCCACCAACGAACCCCTTCTCGGGGCCTGTGTGATAGCTACGGGTCGACCCGTCTACATGAGACTAGACATGAAAGAGCACCTGGTCCGCACGCCAAAACGCTCGCCCTTCCTCATGAAGCTCAGGATAGGAGCCGACGAAAAAGGAAAGCTGGTAGGGCTTGAGCACAACTGGTATGTCGATCACGGACCCTATTCGGAATCGAGCCAGGACCTTACGAACAAAGGCGGCCAGTTTATCTGTGCGCCGTACAAGGTCGACAATATCAGAGGCGCCGGGTATACGCTGTTTACGAACCAGAAATGGTGCGGGGCTTTCAGGGCCTATGGCGGTCCGCAAACCTATTTCGCTGGGGAACAGATCATTGACATGCTGGCGGAAAAAGTCGGGATGGATCCACTCGATTTCAGGGAACTGAACCTGATAAGGCCCGGTGATACGTTACCCAGCGGTCAGAAACCAGAGGTCTACCCTTTACATACTATGGTCACTCGTTTAAGGCCGCTTTACGAAGAAGCCAAAAAGCGTGCCGAGGCGAATTCTACGGACAAGATCAAGCGAGCGGTTGGAATCTCGATAGGCATCTACAACTCCAACGACGACGGTCCCGACGAGGCAGCCAGCAACATTGAGCTTACCAAAGACGGCGTGATCATCTACAACACCTGGGAAGATCACGGCCAGGGCGCGGACATGGGTTGCGTGGGGACGGCGCACGAAGCCCTGAAACCACTTGGACTGCGTCCGGAACAGATAAAGCTCGTTTGCAACGATATGGCGAAAGCACCCAACAGTGGAGCTGCGGCCGCGAGCCGCTGTCAGGTAATGGTGGGTAATGCCATAGTCGACAGCTGCCGCAAGCTTCTTGACGCAATGAGGAAACCAGATGGCACATACCGCACCTACGACGAAATGATCGCCGAGGGAATTCCGACCTTCTATGAAGGATACTGGCAAGCGACGGTAAGAGATGTGGACGGGAACCCCATCACTTGCACGAGCATGGACGATGCTACAGGCCAGGGATACCCCTTCGCGAACCACATGTACGGACTTTTCATGGCTGAGGTCGCCGTGGACATGGAGACCGGCAAAGTGAAGGTGGAGAAGTTCACCCTGGTAAGCGACGTAGGGAAAATCAACAACTTCGACGTCGTCGAAGGCCAGCACTACGGCGGCATTGCGCAGGGCATCGGTTTCGCCTTGACGGAGGATTTTGGAGATCCACGAAAATACACGAACCTGGTTACCTGCGGGTTCCCATATATCAAGGATATTCCCGATGATATCGAGCTTTACCACATGGAGACACCCAGGGAATTTGGACCCTTTGGAGCCTCGGGGACAGGCGAGATGCCACTGTCCGCGCCGCATGCTGCAATACTCAACGGGATCGCGAGAGCCTGCGGAGTGAGAATATTCCAGATTCCCGCTCTGCCGGAAAAGGTCCTTGCAGGCATAAAAGGTGACGCCTGCTCGGGAAGCTGCGGCCATTAGCGTTTCGGCAAATGTCGGTAGCGCGAAAAGGACGGGAAGGAGGTCAATGCCATGGTTGGAGAAGTCTTTTCCGGAAAGATAGAAGACCTTGAACTTTACGACGCCTCGTCTTTGGCGCCGGAAGTTACAAAGAGAATTGTCTACGGACCCGGCCGGTTTTGGGACGACTACACTATGAGGCATTTCTCCCTGCCTCCTGGGACAGTGATACCTGAACACGTGCACGACTGGCCGCACTACATGATAAGTCTGAGTGGTACCGGATACGTGACTATTGAGGGCAAACGCTGGGAGATGCCCCCGATGGGGTGGGCCCATGTCCCTGGGGGCCTGGTCCACGGGTACGAAAATCCTGGACCCGAGCCTTTCGTCTTTCTTTGCATAGTCCCGACCGAAGGTGACCCGCACATGAAGCTGAAGCGGTTCCGCCTGGAACGTGCCAAAAATAAAAAAGGCCAGGCGAGAAAAGGTCAGGTTCGGGACTAGAAAAGCATTTTAACCCGAAGCCGCCCAGGCAGGTGCCATGTTGGGCGGCTTCCAATTAAATCCCAGATGCAACAATGTTGCAGGAGTGGTATAAATGCAGCCAGAGACGATTCTTGAAAGCAAGTCCATAAGGTGCACTCCCATACGGCAGGCTATACTTGAAATTCTGCTCAAAAAAGGGTGTCCAATGTCCTACAAAGAGGTGGAGGCATTCCTTCCTGAAGAAAGTGACCGGGTTACCATTTACAGGACACTTTCACTGCTTTTTAGAAAGGGGATAGTGCACAGGGTAATGGATATGAAAGGAACATGGCGTTTTTGCGCTCACGACCCCGGTATTTCCGGTTGCCCGGGCGACCACGCGCATTTTGAATGCCTGATCTGCGGCAGGATGGATTGTCTGACCAATACTTGTTTGCCCTACATCGATGTCGAAGATGGAGCGGTAGTGAAAGGCAAGCACATGGTGGTATATGGCGTTTGTTCCCTTTGCATGAAATGATTTTAAAAATACAAGGTAACCTGGAGGTGTGGTGTTGTGAAAATGAAAAAATATGTTTTTCGAGGAAAAACTTTGGTGCTGTTGGTTATGGTTTTGTACTTTTCTTGCCTCTCGTCAGGCATGGCCAACGCCGAAGTATTTGCCGCCGCGGCAAGTACGCAGCCCGTTATGGAAAAACTAGCTGCACAATACGAAAAAGATACGGGGAATCACATGGAATATACTTTTGCCGCTTCAGGTCAGCTTGCCAGGCAGATCGAGATGGGGGCACCCTTTGACCTTTACATTAGCGCTAACGAGAAATGGGCAAGGTATCTCGAGGAAAAGGGCATGCTTGAAATGGTAAGACCGGTAGCCGAGTGCCCTCTGGTCCTTTGGCATGATTCAAGCGAGGCCCCTTCCCTGGACATTATCGAGAGAGAAAATATAAAAGTAGCCATAGCTGACCCGGAAGTAGCTCCTTACGGGGCCCTGGCCAAGAAATATCTCGAAGAGGTGGGCCTTTACAAGAAGCTGGATGCGGAAGGACGTTTGGTAATTGGAGGCGATGTCCTGAAGGCTGGTCTTGCAGCCAAAAGCGGCGGGGCCAATGTGGCTTGTCTGCCTTTGAGCATTGCGAAAAGGCTTGGGGGCAACTGGACCAGGATCCCGGTCCCTCCGCAAAGGATCTTTGGAGGTATAGTGGTCGGAAGAAAAACCGATGTGGTGGTGGACTTTTTTGAATACCTGTTTTCGAAGCCCGCAAGCAAACTGTTCGAGGAAGCCGGGTTCGAGCCCGTCGTCAATTAACTGGATCGAGAAATGGAAAAAGCGCTATTTTTAAGCCTCAAGGTTCTGGCCTTCGATATACCTATACTGGTCCTTGCTGGAGGGGGGCTTGGGTGGGTCCTCGCAAGGAAATCCTTCCCAGGGCGGGAGGTCGTCTCCCTCCTGCTCCTTCTGCCAATCGTATTACCTCCGTCGGTTTTGGGGCTTTACGTGCTAATGCTTGTTGGAAGGGTGGACCTTTTGAAGGAGGCCGGTTTTGTCTTTGCTTTTCCTGCCTGCGTTTTGGGTTCGTTGTTGCCATCTTTGCCGATAATGATACAGTCATCACGCGCGGCTTTTGCGGGTGTGGATCGCGAGCTCGAAGAAACTGCCCTCACCCTGGGGAAGAGTTCCTGGAATGTCTTTTTCAAGATTACATTGCCGATGGCTAGAAGAACACTTCTTGCAGGATTAGCTTTGTCTTCCGCAAGAGCCCTTGGGGATTTCGGAACGACACTAATGATAGCGGGGAACATCCCCGGCAGAACCCAAACGCTCCCTCTTTACATTTACGGGCAAGTCGGGTCGCTCAATTTCGGTCGCGCCAATGCGGCGGCCCTTTTGCTCGTCGCCGTAGGCATCGTCAGCCTTTATCTGGTACGTAGATTGGAGGCCGGGGCTCATGAAAGAGTGGCTTGAGGTATCCCTTAAGGAGAAAGTAGACCGTTTTGGCCTGGATGTCTCTTTTGATCTCGGCAAGGAAATCGGGGTAATCTTTGGCCCTAGCGGAGCAGGGAAAAGCCTCACATTGAGATGTCTCGCGGGGTTGCGGAAAGTCAAACAAGGACGCATCGTCCTGGCCGGACGAGTTATCCTCGATACTGCATCGGGAATAGATATTCATCCTTGCAAACGAAGGATGGGGTTTCTGCCACAGGGACTTGCGCTTTTCCCTCACATGACAGCCCTGGAAAATGTTATGTACGGCTGTGCTCGTACCGGCGAACGGGAAAAGAGGTCATGTGCGCGTAAATGGCTTGAACAGGTGCGGCTTGAAGAATACGGGGACCACTTCCCCTCTCAGCTTTCCGGAGGACAGAAACAGCGTGTCGCACTGGCGCGGGCGCTGGCCTCGGAACCGGAAATGTTGATGCTGGACGAACCTTTCAGCGCCCTTGACGGGCCGTTAAGGCGAAATCTTCGAAGGGACCTGCGGCGTCTGCAGGAAGAAGCCGGCATACCAATTCTCTATGTGACGCATCAGGTTGAGGATATTTGTGCTCTCGGCGACAAGATCTTCTTCATCGAAAAAGGTATTCTGACCGGGTCCGCACGGATAGAAGAAATGCTTGAAGGTTCGGGTCGGGTTTCTTTCTGGAAGATGATGGGTTGGGGTAATATCCTGGAAGGGCGGACGGAAGTTTCACCCGAAGGACGACCTGTCTTCCTTTGGGACTTGGGCGAGCTTTCGTTGAAAGAGGCAGTCGACACCGGTCCGGCATTGGCCTTCGTGAGGCCTGATCGCGTTCGTATTTTGGACCCGCGGATTCCGATTGACCAGGAACTTTCAAAAAACACCTTCTCTGGCGAGGTAGAGGAAGTGCTCCTCGAAGGAGGAGTTACCAGGATGCACGTCGGGACATCTAATGGATACTGGCAGGTAGAACAGTCTGTCCACGGCCCTTTGGCGAAGGTCGTCCGTCCGGGTGAAAAGCTTCTCTTTGCCGTACCGCCGGGAGCGATAGAGCTGATATTTCTCCAATCATCCGCCCATACCGAAAAACCTGGATCGCCTACAGCTGAATCGTTATCTCACTGCATGGGGCTTTGAAAAATTTACCGGGAGCCTTGAGACATTACGGCCTGAAGACTCCCGGTAACAAATATGGTCCTTACTTTTTCAATCCGGCAAGGATCTTTTCAGGTCTTGCAGGCAACTCCTTGATGCGGACGCCGACAGCGTTGTAAATGGCGTTGAGTACAGCCGCATGTGAAGCGGAATGGGGCAACTCGCCGGTCCCGCTTGCACCGAAGGTGCCGAATTCGCGGGGCGTTTCCATATGGATCAGCTTCATGTCGTCGGGGATATCCTTAGTGTAAAGAAGACCGCAGCTGACTAGATTGGTATGTTTGTGAACGTCGTCGAAATCCTCAGTCAGGGCGAAGCCGATCCCTTGAGCGATGCCGCCGTATAATTGTCCTTCCACCACCGCGTAATTGTTTATCTTTCCGACGTCGTCTACAAGGGTGAACTTTTCTACGGTGGACTTGCCGGTGTTGACGTCGACTGCCACCTCGGCCATGAACACGCCGAACTGATGGTTGGCGAAAGGATAACCCTGGCCTGTCTCATCGTCTATCGGCACGCCGTGTTGCACTTCGCCGTCAACGTTTCGGAGTGTGGCCTTCCAATAACCTTCGTAGGTCGTGGGGATTCCCTCTTCGACCATCTCTTCGTAAGTTCGGTAAGTTCCGTCGGGCTTGCGCATGGCGTCCAGCAATTGCCTGCAGCTGTCTACAATCGCGCTGCCCGTCATAACCTGGCTCCTGCTGGCCGAAGCATTGCCGCTGTTGGGCGCCTTTGCCGTATCGTTGCAGACGAGTTTGATTTGCTCGGGTTTGATGCCGATGGGTTTTAGCGCTTCGTGTGCCGTTCCAATACAGCCAATGTCAGCGCCCTGGCCGTGGTCTTCCCACGTGTTGTAAAGGATGACCCCTTCTTTGGTCAGTTCTATGGTACTGCGAGATTCATCGGGACCGTCCCTGTTGCAATCGTAAATGCCGATAGATATGCCGACTCCTCTTTTGATCGTATCTGTTGAGAGGGCGGTCGCCCGTTTTTTCGCTTCTTCGTAAAGGGGCTTGATCCTCGTTACCATTGCCTGAAGCGGATATACTTCGGGTCTTTGTCCGCTAGGCATCGTGCCGCCTGGGAGGATCAGATTTTTCTCCCTGAATTCGAGCGGATCCATGCCTATTTTTTCTGCGAGCATATCCATGGCGACTTCCTCGGCCAGGTAGGTCTGAGGTGCTCCGTAGGCTCTGAAGGCCCCGCACCATTTGTGGTTCGTGAAAAGGGTATAACCACAGCCGCGGATTCTTTCGACCCCATAAGGCGCTCCCATGAATTGAGCCTCCCTGTTGGTGAGGTCCTGGCTGGCTTCCGAATAGGGCCCGTGGTCGACATACCAATTGTGCTCAAGCCCCACCAGCTTTCCGTTTTTATCGGCTCCTATGCGAAGTTTTATGAGGAAAGGTGAACGCTTTGGCGTCCGAAGGATGTGTTCTTTCATGTTGAGCCGCATGTAGACGGGGCGGCCTGTGGCGAGGACGCAGGCACCGATAATGGCTTCGTTCGTAACGGCGATTTTGTATCCGAAGGTGGCACCCGTGTTGTTCTGGATCACGCGAATCTTAGAGGGAGGCAGTCCGAGGCCTCTTGCGACCATTAGCACATGCAAGTAGATGCAGATGCTTTTTGTCTGGATCGTCAAACGTTCTTCCTCGTCGATGTAACCGAAGCCGCAATCAGTTTCGATCGTCAAATGAGGCTGCCTCGAACTGAGGAAAGTTTCTTCCACCACGTAGGGAGCGTTGTCCAGGAAAGGAGCGGGATCATCTCCCTTTTTTATGCGTCGTTTGTTGAAACAGTTGGGCATGCCGTCGATGCCTTCAATCTCGTCATATACTTTGATGGCGTCTTTGGCCATGGCATCTTTGATGTTAAGCAGGGCAGGAAGTTCTTCCAGCTCGACTTTCACCTTTGCGGCCGCAGCCCTGGCCTCTTCCTCCGTAGCCGCGCAAATGACAGCCACCGCTTCTCCCCATTGTCGGATCTTGTCGCCCACGGGCACAAGAATACGGCGCTCCCATCCATCGGTGGTTGCTGTGGCTGAGTTGACCTGTCCCCGGATGCGGTTCGTCCCCTTGTTTTGGAGAATGTCTTCGGCGGTTACAATTTTGAAGACTCCCGGCATTTTTTCGGCTTCCGAAAGGTCGATGGATTTTACTACCGCGTGGTGGACTTCCGGGCAGACCGGCACGGCGAAAAGGGTATCGTCGGGAAGCTTGAGACCAGCGTCGCCGCCAAAATCCCAAAGGCCAGTCGCCTTGTAGACCGCGCTCGGCCTTGGGAAGCTGGTGCCCCAGATCGAACCGTCCTTACCAAGCATTTCGGAAAAATCCGTCATCTCTTCTTCGCCTCGGAGAACCTTGGCAGCAAGCATGACGGCATCGGTTATCTGTACGTAGCCAACACAGCGACAAGCGTTACGGTTTTTGTGGAACCACTCTCGAACCTCCTCGCGGGTCGGATTCGGATTTTGCTCCAAAAGAGCCTTGGCACTCATGATAAATCCAGGTGTGCAGAAACCACATTGGATAGCGCCCGTCTTTATGAAGGCCCACTGAAGAGCGTGGAGTCTTCCCGGTGCTCCGACTCCTTCAATGGTGAGAATTTCCGCTTCCTCGGGGACCGAATTCCATTTCGTGATGCAAGAACGCAGAAGCTTACCGTTCATAAGCACGTAGCAAGCACCGCATTGGCCGACTCCGCAACCGACCTTGGTTCCCGTCAAACCCAACTGCTTGCGGATAACCTCGGCAAGCGATGCTTCTGGTTCTGCTACAGTGTGGTACGGAACGCCGTTCACCAGTATCCGTTTCCTGACAAACTGTTTCTTTACGCCTTGACTCATGTTAACCCTCCTCGTATGTGATTCACTCACCCCCTGAAAGGAGTAAGTAATTCTTGCCCACACACCGTTACGCAAGGGATGGAGCCCTTACCAAGGAGGGTTGTAGAGAAAAAACGAATCGTCGCGTAATGCCCGAACTCATGAATGGAAGGGACAAAAAAGTTATGAGGCAACTTTCTGGATGATAGGTTACATCTCTCAACATGTATCCTCCTTTCCAAGTAACGGGAGGCTTCCCCGTTTCCGGGAAAACCCGCTGGTCGCCATCCGTAGAGAATCCTCCTTAGGAATGACGACTCGGAGGCCTGGTTTCAGGTATTACCTTCGAGTCATTACTGAAATAGTCCGGAAGCAAGAGACAAGAATCCAGTTAACCCGACTCGCATCTTTATCATAAAGAAATACATTCTGACGGGAACTGTAGCAATGTCATAAGCAAAAGCTGTTTTGTTTGTAGGTAGATAATATTTTGGGTGCTCGCACTGGGAACATTTATACAATCTGTATATAGGAGTTGCATGCTCGGAAGTCTTGCTTCTGGTTAGCTCGAAGTCACGCATATTGTCGCCTGATTCATCACAATAGCCTGTAAAGCTTTACCGGGCGGCCGACGCTGCTGATGTCGTATTCGAAGGTCGCTTCTCCGGTTTCCAGGAGGTATTCCAGGTAACGTCTTGCTGTAGAGCGAGAAATGCCGATGGTCTCACCGACGGCGGAAGCCGACAGGGCCTCGCGGTTGTTCCTCATGCAAGTGCGTATCTTTTCTAGCAACTTGCGCTGGATCCCCTTTGGAGGGTCTTCGAGTGCCCTGGGGGAAATTCCCCTTAAACTTGTGACCATGTCCAGGTCCTTCTGCCGCCATGGGTTGGCACGTCGAGTCAGCCCCTGGTGGTATTGAAAGTAGGCATTCAGTGCGTGTTCAAGGCGTTCGACCGAAAAGGGCTTTATCAGGTAGTCGAAAACACCCAGGCACACGCATCCTCTTACAACATCGGGATCGTCGTCACCGGACAGAATCATCCAGTCGACTCGGGGATACCGGATCCTGGCCTTGCGCAACGAATCTACGCCATCCCACCCCTTGAGGTAGATATCCAAAAGGACAATATGAATGTTTGCGCGAACAAGGCATTCTTCAAGCTCGGACCCTGTGGTCACCGTTTCCCTCAAGCGAAAATGCCTTGTCCTGGAAAGGGTGAGGGCGTATTTCTTCTGCAGCGACAGGGAAGTATCGGCAATTACGCAGGAAAGAACTTCAGGAAGCAGGTTTTGCTTTACTTGCTCGGAGCTTCCACTAATGACGCCGTTCCTCCTTTCCAAAAGGGAGGCGCAGCCGTTTCCGGCGACACCCTGGCGGCCGGTGGCCATGGGCTTTAAGGCCTTTAGGCGATCCGGCTCGGAGAAACAAACTGTTCATTGAAAGTATAACTCAAAAAAAACGGCTATGGCAAAGCATAGGCCAAACTGGTAAACAGGAAAAAACTTGAGCCGCGGGTAAAAATAAGGGGGCGCCTTTGGATGCGCCCCCTTATTAAATAATGATCCTGCAAGGCTAGTCTGTCGCTATCATGACGTTGGAAGCTTTGATAACGGCGTAAACTTCTTTTCCTGGTTTCAATTCCAGGTTGTCTGCCGAAGTCTTGGAAATCATGGAAACGATTTCTTCCCCTCCGTTGAGCTCTACCACGACCTCGGTATTTACCGTTCCCGCTTTTACAGACTTGACTTTCCCTTTAAGTATATTGCGTGCACTCAGTTTCATTAGGATGCACCTCCAATATAGGCATATTTTTGTAAATAAATACTACCATATTTCTCTCTTTGTTACAAAGCCCTCATACCGTAAGGGAAAAGGGGTACGAACTGCCGCCGATTTAGGCCCCTTGTTTGTGCACGCCTCAGGGTTTGCAGGTTTTCTCGTTGTCCGGATCCTCCATTTGGCGCGTTGAAATGTTTCGGGCGATGTCCTCAGCTTCGGCCTTGCCCTTAAGAACGTCTTTCAGGCGGGAAATCTTGATGCGCGTCGGAAGGCGGTAACCATCGACCACGAGTTCCCCCTCAAGAACGTTGCGTTCCATGCGGCATCGTCCGACTGGCCAGTACCTTACGCCGATAGTGGGCGTGTCTTTGAAGAAGCGTTCCATCACTTTGGCAAACTGTTCTTCCCTAGCCAGAACTCGAAGCAAAAAGAGTGGGCGCCCCTTTTTACCAAGGGCCTGCACAATATGGGCCTCCAGCGAAGCCTCCTGTAGTATTTCAATGGCAAGCCCCATTTCCTCGCCGGTCGCATCGTCCAGGGATGCTTCAAGAAACCATAGGTCCTCCGCCTCTTTTTCCGCAAATTTAACGGCGCGCATGGCTACCCCTTCACGTGACGTGGCCCGGACCATGGCGCAAGGTATTACCGAGGGCATACGGTATGTAAAGTGTCCCGTTTTAGCCAAAAAAAGTATTGCCGCCTCGTCGCAGGTCGAGGTTTCGGTTTCGAGCCCCTTCAGGGGTATTTCGTATTTTCTTGCCATGGCGAGTGTCTCATGGGTGGGAAGCGGCTCTGCTCCGGCATCGGAATATTTCGTCCCTGTTCCGGTGCCGATGGGAAGGGAAAGAATTTTCTGTTTCAGTTTTTCGGCTTTCGAGAATAAAGCCATGGTAGCGAGGACCGTTTCGGGAGCTGCTTCAGGTTTTTTCCCCGCGGCAAGACGGTAGTCCATAAATTCCAGGATCAGTTCCCTCACCCTGTTTATCCATTCCTGTGAAAGGTCCCCAAAGCTTGCAAGAATGCCTTCTATCTCTTCCCTGTCGATAAATTCCGGAGTAAAAGGATCCTTTTCAGCCCGGACCTCTATGGAGGTGTCGAACAAGCCTCCCTGAAATCTTTCGTAGACAAAGCGAACCCTGCCTCCAGACGGAAGGGACATCTCATCTGCTTCGGTTCTTTCTCTTTTTTCTGAAAGTGCTTCCAGAAGCCCGGCCAAAGCCAGGGAGGAAATACCGCACTGGGGATCAATCAGGATCACTTGAGTTCACCTCCAGAAAACGGTCCATTTTGCCTCTTTTCAGGCCTTCAAGGTCCAGAGAGACGACCGGAAAGCCCACTTTGCTGACGAGCCTGACAAGCTCCTCACGCCTTTCCCATGCTTTTCCCATTTGCGAAGGGTCTATTTCAAGCATAGCCATGCCGGGAGGAAAAAAGCGGACCCGGAAATTGGAGAAACCCATGGAAGCCAATATAGTTTCCGCCTCCTGGAGCCGACCTATCCATTTGAATTGTAGTGGAATGCCTGTGGGAAATCGTGTAGCCATGCATGGAGCCGGCGGTTTTTCCGCACAGGGAAGCTGTGCCTCCCGGGCTATTGTCCGGATTTCATCCTTCGAAAGGCCCGCTTCCGCCAGAGGGTGCCTGATGCCGTCTTCGTCTGCCGCACGCAGCCCCGGGCGCCTTTCCGAGGTCTCGTCTGCCTGCACTCCATCGGCTACGATGGAACAACCGTTTTTACGCGCCCAGGAAAGCGCGTGCCTCTGGAGGGTTTTTCTGCACCAATAGCAACGGTCGGGACCGTTGTCTTTAACCTCGCCGCAGTCCGATATGTCCACATCCATGACAGTGTGTCGTAATCCGAGGTGTGCCGAAAGCTTTTCAGCCGCCTCTATTTCCTCCTCGTTTACCAGGAGTGTCCTGAAGGTTAAGGTGCGTACCGAACCGTCTGACCCCTGTGCGGCAAGAAGCGCCAAAACGGAGCTGTCTACGCCCCCGGAGAGCAGAAGTACAGAATTTCTATTTTTATTAAAAAAACTTCTCACGGCATTTGCTTTTTCGATCACCAGAATATCTTTCCTTTCCGGGTAAAAGTGTTTTCAAGGGAAACAATAACACAATAGGACCTTCAGGCGGGAATGATATTCTGATTTTTCGGGTGCGGCTTTACCTGAAAAAACAGCTTCCTGTATGTTAGACTCTCATCCAGCACAGGCGCAATGCGAAAAATTATAGTTTGTGATTTTGAAGAACTGTACCTAAAAAGGGGTGACTATCAGGGTGGACGAACGGGAACTACGGCTTCTTGTAGAAAAACTCGTGAACCGAGAGATCTCCGTTGAAAGTTTTGTGGATTCAATGAAAAGCCTGCCCTTCAGGGATCTTGGTGAAGTCAAGTTCGATACCCACAGGGCACTCAGAAGAGGTTTCCCGGAAATTGTATATTGCCCAGGGAAAAGAGATGAACAGCTGGATGCCATTGCCTGTATGCTTTCAGAAATGAAGGGAAACGCCTTGTTTTCCAGGATGACGGAAAAACAATTCACCAGAGCGGCAAAGATTCTTCCCGATCTTGAATATCTCGAGACCCCGAGGCTTGGCAGGCTATGGCGGGACAGGGATTCCCTCAGGCGCGGAAAGGTTCTCGTAGTAACCGGAGGAAGCAGCGACGTCCCTGTTGCGGAAGAAGCGGCGGTGACGGCAGAGACAATGGGGTGTATCGTAAAAAGGTTGTTCGATGTAGGTATAGCAGGGCTTCACCGTCTTTTGGCAAGTTTCGACGAACTTCGCAAAGCCGAAGCCATAATCGCGGTGGCCGGCATGGACGGGGCCTTGCCGGGGGTGGTGGCCGGTATGACCGATTGCCCGGTCATAGGATTGCCGACCAGCGTAGGATATGGTGCAGCCCTTGCCGGTTTTGGCCCTCTTTTGACGATGCTCAACTCGTGTGCTCTGGGGGTTACCGTGGTAAATGTGGACAATGGTATCGGCGCTGGTTATGCCGCCGCTGTGATGACTGGACGGAAAAAAACCGAAGGTCCTGAAGAAAAGGGGAAACCATGAAACGGATCCTGTACCTGAATTGTTTTTCCGGCATCAGCGGGGACATGTTGCTCGGTGCCTTGCTCGATCTTCTGCGGGAAGAGGATTTGAATCCTTTCATAAAAGGCCTGGCGCTGGGAAATTTCGAGGTGATGGTGCGAAGGTCCTCTAAAAAGGGAATCTCCGGGCTGGACGTAAAAGTGAGAGCCCATGAAGGTCACAGCCACAGGGGGCTCGGAGAAATAGAAAAAATAATTGAAAGTAGCGCCTTGAGTCCATTCGTCAGGGAAAAATCGCTCGAAGCCTTCCGGCTGCTCGCGACCGCAGAAGCCGCAGTCCACGGTAAAGAGCCTGAAGAAGTGCATTTCCATGAAGTAGGTGCCGTAGATTCGATAATAGACATAGTAGGTACCTGCGCTCTAATAGAGGCTATAAATCCCGACAGGGTCGTTTCTTCAGCCGTCAACGTTGGATCGGGAATTCTACGGTGCGCTCACGGAGAATTGCCGGTTCCCGCTCCAGCTACGCTTAAACTGCTTGAAGGTGTACCAGTCTTTGTTAAAGGCGAACCCTTCGAGCGTGCAACACCCACGGGTATCACCCTGTTGAGAGCCTTTCACGTGGAATTTGAAGAAATGCCTTCAGGTATAATCGAACGTGTGGGATATGGCCTGGGTGACCGTGATTCCGACCTGCCTAATCTTTTGCAGGCCGTCCTTTTAAGGGGGAAATAACTTCCCAAAATGCCGCTATCCGGGTTTTCTCTTGGGAGCAATGGTAAACAACTTGCGAATGAAGAGGAGGAACAGTTATGAAAAAAATACTTCTCCAACTTGATACGGATGTCCATCCCAGCGTTTTTGACGCCGTAACAGCCTACGACGGTGGCGCGGACGTAGTTTTACAGTACGGTTCCATCACTCCGGAAAACGCCATTCCCCTGCTTCACGGCGTCATGTTTACGAGGGGGGGCGAGGGCATTAAAAACAGCGCCGTTTTTATCGGCGGGTCCGATGTGACAAAAGGGGAGATCCTTCTAGATACCGTCAAATCTAACTTCTTCGGTAAAAGCAGAAATTCCGTAATGCACGATTCAAACGGGTGCAACACGACGGCGGCGGCCGCGGTGGCGAAATTGTCTAGTGCAATTGACCTCAAGGGGAAAAAAGCCGTAGTCCTCGCCGGTACAGGCCCGGTCGGACTTCGAGCCGCGTTGTTTTTGTCAGATGAGGGCGCATCGGTAACGGTAACTTCGAGAAGGCTGGAAAAAGCAAAGAAAGCCTGTGGGTACCTGGAAACGCGTTTTGGCGTAAAAGCGGAAGCAGGCGAAGTCCATGACGAGAATTCCACGCGAAAAATCCTTGAAGGAGCCTCGGTTGTGCTCTGCACTGGAGCGGCGGGGACCATGCTGCTTCCCGAAGCAATCTGGAAAGGCCATGAAACTCTTGAGGTGCTGGCCGATTTGAATGCCGTACCGCCATACGGGATTGAAAACATTGGAGCCCGATGGGATGGTGAAAACGTAGGCGGCCAAATTATCTTCGGCCCGCTTGGGATAGGAAGGCTCAAGCTCAAGGCTCAAAGAACCTGTGTTGGCCGCTTGTTCGAAACGAACGATTTGGTCCTTGATGCCAGGGAGATCTACAAAATTGTAAAGAAGATGCAGTAATAAGTTTTACCTGGCAGAAGCAAGGCCTTTAAAAAAGATATAGATTCGATAACGAAGGTTTGCCCGGGAGGCACTTAAATGGCCAGCGACAATCGACACCAAAACTCCTTATTTGTCCTTTTGAAGACGAGCCCGACGGGAGGGAGAGACGGCCTCCTCTTGGCCCTTCAGTACCTGCAGGTGAGGGCGCTGCTTGCAGCAGTGTCTTCTTTTTACGAGATTACGGTTGATACCAGCGAAGGGGAAAGCGGTGCCCTGCTCCTTGTTTGTTGTCTTCAAAGTGATCTGCCGGCGGGCGATTTTGAGAAATTCATCAATTCCGTAGAAGAACGCATGCGCATAGAAAGTGCGTCAAGAGGTAATTTCGGGCCTGTTCAGGTAAACATTTTGTTTCACGAAAACCCGGACGGAGATATTTCAGGCGCTTTTAAAAAGAGCATAAAACTTGAAGCAGGGTCCCCTTTATGGATTCCCCTTGAAGAGATCACAGGCCGATCCGTTCCGCCGGGTTTTTCTGGCAGGTCTGTAATGGATCTGGCCACAACCGTTGATAAAGGCAAGATCAGGAAAATCCGGCATGACGATCCCGGCTTTCCTATAGAGCGCGATGTCCAACAAGGTAAACCAAGGGTTTCGCTGGATTTGAGCCGTGTCGGCGTGACCAACCTGGAGAGGATAATACGTCTTGTCAGAAACGGACACAGATCATTGTTTTACGCCCAGATGGACCTTTTCGCCTGGCTGGATCGACGGCGTGCGGGAGTACACATGTCTCGGTTCAATGACGAAATAGAAAGACTTGTGGAGGAAATAACCCTTGAGGCGTCAAGCAGCATAGAAGCCATTGCTGAACGTCTTGCGAAACGGATAGTCCAGAGCCAGCGTGTTACGCGATCCCGTGTAAACGTGAGGGCGAAATTCCCCTTGAGAAAGTTTACGCCCCTTTCCAGGAAAAGAGTCGAGGAACTTTATACTTTCATCGGCATCTCGGCGTGTAATGCAGACGTAGTAAGGACCGTGACAGGCGTGGAAGTCGAGGGAATGACCGTCTGTCCCTGCGCACAGGAGATGGTGAAAAGTCATTCCATGAAGCTCCTGGCGGAAGAGGGGTACGATGCAAAGGAAGCTGCCAGAATCGTTGATCTTTTGCCCATCGCTTCCCACAACCAGCGGGGAAAGGGGACCCTGCTTCTAGGGACAGACCGGTCCGTGTCGGCGGAACAGCTGGTCCACCTGCTCGAGGCCTCAATGAGTTCAGAGACCTATGAACTGCTTAAACGGCCGGACGAGTTTTATGTCGTGAACAAGGCTCACAGAAACCCCAAGTTCGCCGAGGATGTTGTCCGGGAAATCCTCGGTAACCTGGTAGACATGTATCCTGATCTACCGGATAACACGTTCGTATTGGCAAGACAGGAAAACCTCGAAAGCATTCACCAGCACAACGCCTTTGCCGAACGGTCGGGGACATTGGGGGCTATCCGCCTGGAGCTCACAGGCGGGAGACCTCAAGGGCGCCAGCCCTCGCTGGAGGAATGGCTCGAATCGGGAGTATAGCAAAGATTTTAGGTTTCATATATTTGAAAGAAGGTCCAGATCTTCTCGTTGAATGATCACGGAAGAAGTGGCCGTTTCCCAAACCTGGACCGCGTAGAGAGAGCAATTGGGACGCAAAAGCCTTTTGTCCAGTTCCTTCCATATCCAAAGCGCGATGCGTTCGGCTGTCGGCTGTGGGATGACGTCGTTAAGGTAGGCGTGGTCCAGTTGCGACAGGATGTTTTCGTTAACGAGTTTTTTAAGCTCCAGGAAGTCCATGACCATTCCTTCCTCGTCAGGTTTCCCTTTAACGGTTACCCGGAGCCTGTAGGTATGCCCATGAAGCGTTTCGCATTTTCCGTGGTACTGTTCGAGCCTGTGGGCGGCGTCGAAGGTGAATTCCTTGTACAAGAGCATGCTTGTCCCTCCTTGTCTTTGTGTAGGATGTGCAGGTGATATAAGTTTCCAGGTGCATTATAACCTTGACTGGACGAGGCATCGGCCCTACCGATCGGACAAAAGGCGGAAATGTGCTTGCCGAAAACAGTGTTACGGTTTATTTTATTGGTAACACGTTTGAGTCGGGAGGGGTTCCCTTGTCCAGTGGCAGATCTTTTCGGTCTGTTCCAGCTTTTTTTGTCGCGGCAGTCTTCAGTTTACTGGTTTTTACAGGCAGCACCCGAGCGGAAAGTACAGTGGTCAATATCATCGACGCATGGGGACGCCAGGTCTCCGTCCCGGCGGAAGTGAACCACGTCATCTGTTCGGGGCCCGGCTGTTTGAGGTATCTGGTGTACCTGCAGGGCGTTGACCTTGTCGTTGGTGTAGACGATATGGAAAAATCCCGCTCACAATTTGACGCAAGACCTTACTTCCTTGCCCATCCGAAACTTCAGAATAAACCCCTTTTCGGTGAATTCAGGGGGCATGACAATCCTGAGCTTATCGTTAATCTCGAGCCACGGCCCGACGTTATTTTCAAGACGTACGGGGAAATGGGATACGATCCTGAAGAGCTCCAGGCGAAAACCGGGATACCTGTCGTTGTTTTGAACTATGGCAATCTCACTTACAGAAGAAAAGAAATGTACGAGGCAATCTCGCTTATGGGCCGGGTCGCTGGAAGGAGCGATAGGGCGCGGGAGGTCATCGGATTTTTTGACAGGACCATAGAAGACCTTCGCCAGCGGACAGCGACTGTTCCCGTTGAAAAGCGTCCGACCTGTTACGTCGGAGGGATCGCCCACAAGGGACCTCACGGTTTTCCCTCGACGGAACCGTCATACCCCCCTTTCGTTTTCACCAATGCGAGACATGTGGTGCTGGATGGGAAAAAGGGAGAGAATCGCCTCCAGCAGGTCACCGTCTCGCGGGAGAAGATCCTGGAATGGGACCCCGAATATATTTTTGTCGACCTTTCCACCCTGCAGGCGGGAAAAGAAGCGGGAGCACTGGACCAGTTGAAGAACGAAACATACTATCAGGTCCTTTCGGCGGTGCGGGAAGGGAAGGTATACGGTGTCCTTCCCTTCAACTGGTACACGACGAATTACGGCTCCGTTCTCGCCAATGCCTATTTCGTGGGGAAAGTCCTGTACCCAGAGCGGTTTGAAGATGTGGACGCTGTCGGAAAAGCTGACGAGATCTACGAGTTTCTTGTGGGGGGAAGGGTTTTCGAGGAACTGAATGGTTTCTTTGAAAACCTGGCCTTCACGAGAATCGATCTTGACACCTGTAACGAAAGCAACTGAGCAGAGATTTGGATGAGGGACGGCCCGAAGGGCCGGTTTCAGGCACGGGGTGAAAACATGCATCTTGAAGATAGTTCTGTCCCTGTTGGATATGTGAAATATATCAACGGGAAAATTGCGTTTCTGCTGGCAGGTCTGGCTCTGCTTTGCGTGTTGATCTTAATCTCGATCTCGGTCGGTTCGGTCCGCATTCCCACCGTTGACGTTCTGAAGACCCTGATGTTCCGGCATGTCTCCGAAAGGCTGGATGTGGTGGTCTTCAATATAAGGTTGCCGCAGGTTATGGCCGCCGTTATTGCCGGAGCAGGCCTTTCCGTTGCGGGAGCGGTCATGCAGTCCGTTTTGGGAAATCCCTTAGGTTCTCCTTATACTCTCGGTATTTCTCAGGCCGCGGCCTTCGGTACTGCCTTTTCCGTCATGGTCATGGGGTCTGGAGTCATGCTCAGCTCCGCCACTGATGCCATCAACGTGGCGCAGCCGGGGATAACGGCAACGACAGCTTTTGTCGCCAGCATTGTTGCCACCGGGGTGATCATTTTGGTAGCGCATCTCAAAAGAGGTGCCCCGGAAGTAATGGTTCTCGCCGGAGTGGCGCTGGGATCCCTTTTTACGGCTGGGACAATGTTCCTCCAGTATTTCGCCGATGACGTACAGTTGGCCGCCATGGTTTTCTGGACTTTTGGAGACGTGGCGAGAGCGGACTGGAGAGAATTGGGCGTCATGACAACAGTAACCGGCGTTGCCGCTCTCTTTTTCATGTTCAATGCTTGGAACTACAATGCTGTCGACGCCGGTGACGAGACGGCCCTCAGCCTGGGAGTCCATGTCCGGCGGGTGAGGTTTTCGGGGATGTTCACGGCGTCACTCGTGACGTCGGTCATCATCTCCTTCGTGGGTATCATAGGCTTCGTGGGACTGGTTTGCCCTCACATGGTCAGGCGGGTCATAGGCGACGATAACCGTTTCCTTATTCCTGGTTCATGCATTATGGGAGGAATCCTTCTTCTTGCCGCCGATACCGCAGCACGGCTCGCCATGGCGCCGAAGGTGCTTCCTGTGGCCGTGCTCACATCCTTCGTGGGCGCGCCGGTTTTCCTGTACCTGATTATCAAGGGGTACAGAAAATGATTCTTTCCGTGAACAATGTCCGTTTCAGCTACAAGAGCAGGCCGGTTCTGAACAGCGTGAGTTTTTCACTCAAAAAGAACGAACTTTTGGCTATCCTTGGGCCAAACGGTGTCGGCAAGACCACGCTTCTCAAATGTATCAACGCCATATTAAGGCCCCAGGGAGGGAGCGTCCTCGTAGGAGACAGGGACCTTTTATCCCTGTCGAGAATGGAGATTGCAAAAGACATTGCCTACGTGGCCCAAAGGACTGAAACAGGCCGTTTAACGGTATTTGATGCCATACTTCTTGGACGCAGACCCCACATTCGCTGGAAGGTGGGCAGGGAGGACCTGAAGAAAGTTGATGCCATCATCAGGACCTTTGGGCTGGAAGACCTGTCGCTTCGGTTTCTCGATGAAATGAGTGGAGGAGAGCTGCAGAAAGTCAGTATCGCCCGAGCCCTGGTCCAGGAACCCGAGGTTCTTCTTCTGGACGAACCGACGAGCAGTCTGGATCTGAAAAACCAGCAGGAAATCCTGGAAACGATCCGCCATATTGTGACAGGCCACGGCATGGCAGGAATCATGACCATGCATGACCTCAATTCGGCGCTGCGGTTTGCCGACAAGGTGCTGTTTATGAAAAACGGGGAAATCTATTCTGCGTCGGAGAGATCGGAGGTAACGCCCGAGGTCGTCGAAGCAGTTTACGGGCTGCCCGTGATCATTGAAAAGGTTCGCGGGCAGCCCGTTGTCATGCCGCTTTGAGGAGTGTCTAGAGACTGTAGTCTTCAGAGGCTTCTGGCTGGTAAAGAATTCTCTTGACTTTCAGTCTTCTTTTTCCCGCCGGGACGTCCCATTCGATTATATCGCCGACTTTATAGCCCAACAGTGCGGTTCCCACCGGGGCAAGAACGGAAATCTTCCCGGAGGAACCGTCGGCTTCCTCTGGAAAGACGAGAGTGTACACCAGCTCCTTCATTGAGTCGAGGTCTATCAAAACCACCGTAGAGTTCATGGTTATCACGTCTTCCGGTATGTCCTCGGAAGGCACCACCACAGCCTTTTCGACTTCCTTCCGCAACTGTTCGAGGTAAGAGTTTTTACGTTCCCCCGTTTTACTGGACGTCTGAAGCAGTTTCTTCAGGCGCTTGAGGTCAAAATCAGTGATGTATATCTTTTGTTCGATCATTAACCTTTCCAGTCTCCTTCTTGCAAAAGTAATGTCATAGCAATAGTTCCTCGGGAAGATTCTCTGACAAGGAATTTTCGCGGAAACAACATGAACATATCATTACATGGTCTGCCGAAAAAAGCAAGGCCCGCATCTTTACGGATATCAGGTAAAACAGAATAGTAGTTTATCTTTACAAAAAAAATAAACACTGGTAAAATCCCTCTCCATGATCGTCCGAAAAAACGTAATGTCGGGGTTTTCCCCTTGGCAATTCTTAAGAGGAAAGGTTGTGACGACAGGTATGATCAGGCTCGGGAAATGCCAACGCATCGTGGTCAAGGTAGGTACCAGTTCTCTCACGCACAGTACGGGCAAGATCGAGCTGAGACGCATGGAGTTGCTTGTCCGTCAGATAGCGGACCTTTCCAATGGCGGCCGAGAGATGATACTCGTCAGCTCTGGAGCCGTAGGGGTAGGCATGGGCAAGCTGAACTATGGCAAACCGCCCAAAACGCTTCCGGAAAAACAGGCACTTGCAGCGGTAGGGCAGGGAGGGCTGATGCATATTTACGAGAAGCTCTTTGCCGAGTACGACAGGCATGTGGCGCAACTTCTACTCACCCGGGATGTCTTTGCCGATCCCCAGCGCTACCTTAACGTGAGGAATACTCTGGCGGCGTTGCTTGATTTCGGGACCGTACCCATCATAAACGAAAATGATCCCGTAGCGGCGGAAGAACTCCGCTTTGGTGATAACGATACCCTTGCGGCGTCAGTGGCGGTAGCAGCCGACGCCGACCTCCTGGTGATTCTTTCTGACATCGACGGTCTCTATGATGCGGACCCCAGGCAGAACCCGAAAGCCCGTATTATCCCGTTGGTGAGGGAGATCACGGAAGAAATGCTTGCCGGCTCCCAGAGCAAGGGGAGCCCTGTTGCCAGCGGTGGTATGTGGACCAAACTCCTCGCGGCACGAATAGCCATGTCTTGCGGTATACCGATGGTAGTCGCTTCGGGAAACGAGACGGATCCACTGAGGCGGCTACTCTCCGGAGAAAGGTTGGGCACGCTCTTCGTCCCCCGAGGCGGTGGGTACCGCTCAAAGCGACGCTGGTTGGCAGCTGGAAGCGCACCTGCGGGAAAGATACGGGTGGATAGCGGAGCGGCGCGAGTCTTGAGTCGCGGGGGAAGGAGCTTGCTTCCTTCCGGCGTGGTGACCGTGGAAGGGCGTTTCGAGCGAGGCGACGTGGTGGCGGTGGTGGCCCCCGAGGGGAAGGAAGTTGTCCGGGGCATTGTCAATTTTTCAGATTGGGAAGTGGCCCGTATAGCTGGGCGGCACACCCACGAGATAGAGTTGCTGCTTGGCCGCCGTGGTTACGACGAAGTGATCTCCCGCAACAATCTTGTCCTTGTATAAAAAAGATACGGAAGTAAACGAACCAGGCCATTACAGAAAACTCTGCCGTCTTTTGCTTCCAGCTTGTGATGTAACCAGGCAGCAGTCTCGCAGAAGGGCGGCGGAGAAGGATGATAAAGGAGGAGCAGAGGAATGACAAACGAATCGAAACCCGGTAACGGCAGGGGAGAAACTCGTGGTACGTCTGTCACCGATAAAGCCCGCAACGATCAAGTAGTCCTGGAGGAGGAGTTTGCGGCACTTGGCGCCGCCGCCCGGAAAGCGGCCCGAAGGCTGGGGGTTCTTCCTGCCTCCGTACGAAATGAAGCCCTGCGCGCTATGGCTGAAGAGTTGCGCCGCAACATTGACGTAATATGTAATGCCAACGAAAGGGATGTAAAACAGGGTAAACGAAAGGGGCTTTCCGCGCCGCTGCTTGAACGGCTGACCCTCACACCTGCCCAGGTGGAGAGCATGGCTAGAGAGCTTGATGACATTGCCGCCCTAAGGGACCCCATCGGAGAGGTGACTGGAATGTGGACTACCAAAGAGGGTCTGCGTATAGGGCGCGTCCGGGTGCCTTTGGGGGTTGTGGGGATCATCTACGAATCACGCCCAAATGTTACAGCAGACGCAGCGGGGCTATGCGTTAAGTCCGGTAACGCGGTGCTGCTTAGAGGTGGTAGGGAATCCCTGGGCACGAACTCGGTGCTGGTGGAACTCCTCGCCCGGTCTGCCGAGAGAGCGGGTATCCCTAAAGGAAGCATACAGATGATAACTTCGCCGAGTCGGGATGCCACCACGCGCCTTATGTCTCTCGAAGACCTGGATGTGCTCATTCCTCGCGGAGGCAAATCTCTCAAGGACGCTGTTCGCGCCAATGCCACCGTCCCGGTCATCATGACCGGCATGGGCAACTGTCATGTCTACGTAGACGCCGTGGCGGACATAGGCAAGGCCATAGCGGTTACTGACAACGCCAAGACATCCCGCCCCTCCGTGTGTAATGCCGCGGAAACCTTGTTGGTCCACGCCGACATAGCCAGGGAATTCCTCCCGCGCTGTCTTTCGTTATTGGCTGGCAAAGAGGTGGAAATCAGGGGAGACGAGCGTACTAGGGCGCTCTTTCCCGCCGCGATACCCGCAAACGAGGACGATTGGGACAGGGAATACCTTGATCTCATCCTTGCTGTACGTGTGGTGGACTCAATTGACGACGCTCTGGAGCATATAGCCATTCACGGCACGGGACACAGCGAGGCCATTTGTACCGAAAGCTACAGCTCTGCCGAACGCTTCCTCCGAGAGGTTGACGCCGCGGCTGTTTATGTGAATGCCTCGACACGCTTTACTGATGGGGGGGTCTACGGTTATGGCGCTGAGATGGGCATCAGCACCCAGAAGCTTCATGCTCGTGGGCCTATGGGGGCTGAGCAGCTGACATCGACAAAATTCATCATCTATGGCAACGGGCAGACCCGCGTCTCCTGATGGAGCTTTCCCGGCACGACTTTTCTTCCTCTACGCAGGATGACGTCGATGCGTGGTATCCTTTTAAAAAGGAGTGAAATCCCATGATGAAACCCAAAGCGCTGGTACCGGGCAATACTGTTGCGATCGTGTCTCCTTCCAGCCCCTCTTCACCTGAGTCCATAGACAGGGCCGTCGCTGCTGTGGAGGATCTCGGGTTCCGGGTCAAGCTCGCCTCGGGGTGCCTCGAGTCACTGGGGTATCTGGCAGGTCCCGACGATGTCAGAGCACGGGATATCAACGTCATGTTCGCCGACCAGACTGTAAAGGGGATTTTTTGTCTGCGGGGGGGTGACGGAGCGACTCGGATAATTGACAAGATCGACGTCGGTGTAGTTTCGAAGAATCCGAAAGTGTTTTTAGGTTACAGCGATATAACCGTACTGCACGCTGTTTTTAACCAGCAGGCAGGACTTTGCACCTTTCATGGGCCAATGCCGGCGAGCGATTTTACGAAAGAAACCTTTCAGGGCTATAACAAGGAAAACCTACTGAAAGCGATTTGCGAAACAATGCCCCTGGGCGAAATACGGCCTCATAAGTCAGATCCCGCCATGGGAACGCTGATTCCCGGCACCGCGGAAGGAAGGCTTGCCGGCGGTAACCTTGCTCTCGTCTGCTCTCTGTTAGGGACTCCATGGGAGATTGATGCAAGGGAGAAAATACTTATCCTGGAGGATACCGACGAACCACCCTACCGGATAGACAGAATGTTGACCCAGCTTCGCCTAGCGGGGAAACTGAAAGAGGCTGCGGGGATCGTCCTGGGCCAGTTTACAAATCTTCGTCCCAAAAACCCGAAACGGACTTTTACGCTTGAGGAAATATTTGAAGCCGTAGTAGCTCCAGTGGGGACTCCGACGTTGTTCAACGGCTGTTTCGGCCATGGAGACTACAAGGTGACCCTTCCCCTGGGGGCCATGGCAAGGATTGACGGAAAGTCCTCCAGCCTGACGGTACTGGAGTCCGGCGTTTGCTGAAATCCCGACAAAGTCGTAATATGTGCGTTTTTTAATACCAACGATCGGAGGGGTTTAAATGGTTTACGAAAAGGTAGTCCTGGAAAAAAGAAAAGACCTGGTGGCTTATATCACGCTAAACCGCCCTGCGAAGATGAATGCCTTTGACACGATTTTGGCGGAAGAACTTTATCGGGTCCTTTTGGAAGTCGACGAAAATGAAGACACCCGTGTCGTGATACTCAGAGGTGAAGGTCGGTGTTTTTCGGCAGGGATAGACCTCGGGGAACTTGGAAACAAGTCAGCGATGGAGTACCGACAATGGGTGGAATCCATGGAGCGCCCCCTTCTTCATATTTCAAGAATGAGAAAGCCGGTTATCGCCCAGGTTCATGGTGTAGCAGCCGCCAACGGACTTGGCCTCGTAGCCTCGGCGGATCTCGCCATAGCTTCCGAGGGTGCCCGAATGGGGCTTACGGCTATAAACGTGGGGATGAACTGTGTGGGGCCTGTTCTTCCGGTTCTCCGTTGTGTAGGGCGGAAAAAGGCTTTGGAGCTTCTTCTGTCCGGAAGGCTGATTGGAGCGCAAGAGGCCCTGGCTATGGGGCTCGTCAACTCCGTCGTCCCGGAAGAGAAACTGGAAGAGACTACTCTGAAGTGGGCACAGGAGCTCGCCTCAAAAAGTCCGCTTGCGCTGGAACTGGCGAAGCAGGCCTTTTACATGGCCGAGGACATACCCTATGAAAAACAGTTTGCCTACATGAACGAGGTTTTTGCCAGACTTTGTACAACAGACGATGCCAAAGAAGGTGTAAGTGCCTTTTTCGAAAAACGTAATCCGCAGTGGAAGGGCCGCTGAGGGCGTTAAGCGCTAAAAAGAACGTGTTTTTGCATCAGCCGACAGTAGCGGTGGTTCTTGCCTCGAGAATTTCGAAATCGCAGACCAGAGGCAAATGATCGGACAAGGGCACCCTGGGGACATCGAAGTTTTTGACCTTCACATCTTTGCTGGCCAGAAGATAGTCGAGTCTCCGTTTTGGACCGTGGGAGGGATATGTTGCTCGGCCTGCCGCATCGCTGTCTCGGAGCGAAGTGTTCTCTAAAAGCGGAGCCAGTTCCTTTTCCCCGCCAAAGGTGTTGAAGTCTCCACCGATAAAAAGAGGTCCCTTTATCGCCGCGGCATGTTTGGCAAGTTCCTGTATCTGCTGCTTACGAGCTCCCCTCCCGAGTGACAGGTGTGCCAGAAGTATGGTGAATCCGTCAAAACTCACCTCCAGGAAAGTGCGTTTCATTCCCCTGGAAAAAGAGTGTTCTATAGCGCCTTTAAGTGGCACACGGCTTATAACGGCATTTCCCTGGGACCACAGAAGTGGAAGTTCCCTTAGCAGGGAGTGTTTGTGGTACTTGCAAGCAAAGGCGTGATCCCATCCGTTTCTTCCGGCCAGGGTGGCTGCTTGGCAGCGCCCGAGGTTTCTGTATGAGCCGTTGTCGACTTCCACGAGGCAGATTATGTCCGCATCCAGCCTGTCGAGAAAAGACCATATGCGTCCGGAAGAATTCATGGTTGGCCGAAGGTATCCTGAAAAAGGAACGGGAAGATGGAAATCGAAACCTGTGCCTGTACCGTACCTGATGTTATAGACTGCAATTCTCATAAGTGACTTTTCAGCTCCAGTGCTTTAGGTGACCTGCCAAAAGATCGACTCTGGCAATCAAAAACCAGGAATGATTATAACTCAAACTCATTATACTGTGCGGGACGACGGCGGAGATCGCAGGCCTTGAAGATTTGACTTTTGAACGTGAGGCTGGACCTGCGATCGGACGCACATGTGTCCCTGCAGCAGGGACTGGACAATTTTGTTGTCAAGGTTTTACCGTCGTTTTCGCCACCGGGATCACTCCTTCGGTTTGTGTTTTCTCACTGACTATACTGTAACCGAAGTCCCGGTGGCTTTTTTGTCTTCCCACCGACTGTTGCCTTTTTCAGACAACCTTTTTACAGCACTTTAGGGGCTTGATCGAAACACATTTCAGATACATTTAATTTTGAGGAAAGACGGAACGCTGTGGTCCATTGGTGGCAGCCATTTGGCTATACTGGCACCTAACTATAGAACAACCCAAGAATAATACAGAAGGAAAACAGTGAGAGAAGGAACCCGATTAGGGATTTATATGGAACATGAGACATCGCAGTCGTTTGAGCTCTTATGTGTGGCTACAGGAAGAGTCGGGGATATCAAAGCTATTTTGTCCACACCGTCGCGGAAGAGGGCCTTAGTGCCGCCACCCTCAGCTATCGTCCGTAGGGCGGCCTCTGGGCTGCGCACCTTGGCTCCAAACAGTCCAACAACACCTTTCAGGTGCAGCAACTCAGGCCACATGGGCGTCGATGGGCCTACAACTGCCACTCGCCCGCTGGAGAGTTCTAATAAATGGTCTATGGTTTTGTTGATGAATGCGGTGCCCGAAATGAAGACGACATCACATCGAGGCAGTTCCAACTCTGTTGCCCAGTCGGGTAAGACGCCAGGCAGGCGCTTGGTCGGATTCCGTTCGAAAACAAGGAGTTTTTCCGCCCGCTCGCGGAGAGGGCGGATTAGTGGACCAATATAACCCACAAGACCAACCACATCATTTTTGCTTACGACCAGCGCGTCCAAGGGTGCGACGCTTTGCGAAGGAAGTTGTTGTGACGGGAGTCTGGTAACCAAAGTGGCATTTACCGTTGCCAATCCCAAGGCAGAAAGCAGCGGGTCGGTCGAGAGCAGACCACGGGCTAAATCTAAAGCTGGGCTACCGACCAGGGTGGCGGCCCGATGAAAGGCTTGACAATCGCTCTTCTCGTTTAGTGTCGCTGCGAGGCCGCAGCTTCCGTCGCTCAACGCGACGCAGGTATAGGCCAATCCGATTATTACCCACTCGACCTGCAGTGGCGCAAGCGTCTCTTCTACAGACGAGAGAAGTTCTCTTGTGATCATCGTAGACACTCCTTTAGGGATCTCCTTTGACTATGACGACTTCGTCGCCAGGTCTTACGGCGCCTCCTTTGAGGACTTGGAGAAAGTAGCCTACTTTGGGCAACAGGCACCACCCTCTGTAGTCGTAGGAGTGAGGTTCGTCAGGCTTTTTCCCCTTTTCGGCCACGAGCAATATTACTTCGGATCCCACTTTTAACTTTGTGCCGATGGGGATCTCACTCGGGAGGCCCTCTATGACCAAATTTTCTGCCAGCGAACCCGGCGGGAAGGAAAAGCCCGCCTCTGCCTCGGCAGCCCTTATATCCTCGGCACGCAACAGGCTCACATGTCGGTCGGAGAATCCCCTGTGGGAATCACCTTCTATGCCTTCACCGGCGATGAAACATGTCTCGGGAACGCCTTTTTTAACTTCTTGCCTCGCTGAGCTTATGCAGACGGCTAAGACTTGAGCCAAAAGAGCACCACCTTAGAAGAACCCGATTGCTAATTATTTATTTTGCCTCAAAACATAGCCTTTCAAGCCCAAGCAATGCGGCAGGTATTGCAGCCGTGGTGCCATATAAATAGCTCTCTACGCCATTGTCTTTGAAAAGAGATAGGATACTATCTAAAGTACCGTTAATAAGCGTAGAACCAGTTACCAGCCCTATACGACATTCCTGGGCGAGTCTCTGTATCGAGGAAGAGCCGTCCAGGATCGTTACGTTGAAGTTATCTTTTCCGATATTTTGGGGGTTTAAATCCGTTACGCGTACTCTATAACTTCCAAGTAAGTCAACCATGTGTTTTACTATGGCAGGTTGGTATCCAACTATTCCAACGCAGCCAGTCGGTTCAAGCTTAGCAGCTACGAACTCCGCCATCCTATATGCGCATCGGTCTGGCTCTTGATCCTTGCAGTGGATTGTGTTGTTGCCCCATTGCAACAAGCGTCCAGCTGCGTTGATGGACGCCACAAAAAGAGCTCTGTTTTTTTCTAAAGTCAGGTTTAATTCAAAGATTTCTCGCAACTTTCCCCTCCAGCGAGAGGGATTGGATGTGAAGGCCTGGCCTATGGCGCCTCTTATGGTTACCTCCATGAGTTTCTCCTCTCCTCGTTGAAGAGCGAAGTCCTTGTATGGTGCCGGATCGCCGAGGGCTTCCGCAACGCCCAGCGGTTCTGCCAAAAGGGTTTCCTCTAGGAGGTCTAGCCTATGTTGGAGCCGAAACCAAGCTTTTTGCTTGATGTCTTCTAATAACTTCGAGATCCCATTGCCATTTTCGACCATATGTTTCATTTTTTCGTCCGCTCCTTCTCATCGTTAGGCAATAGGAAGCCCCATTTACTCCATATGGGAGCTGCTGTTTGAGAGCGGCAGAATGCCCAGAATTTGCGAGATTCATCGCTGGTTTTAGGGGTAAGTCCACCCACTTGGTCTATATTCATGCCGGAAAGTTCCCTGTAACTCCCTCCTGCCTTTATTACCATGCTCAAGGGCAAAAATGCAATCTGAACAGTGCCCCCTCTTACCGCTAACACCGCTTGAGGAGCGTTGCCTACAAATATGATCCTCTTCTCTGCCAGCATTTTGTCCCACATACCTTTTTGCTCGAGGTATTCTTTTGCTAAATATCCATATGCTGTAGTTTCTGGATCAGGGACCGCAACGAGTGCCGTTTCGATCGTTTTTTCATTGGGTGCTTCTTCAGCTAAATCATGCCATATGACTAATTGCCCTACGGCAAAAGTATGTACATCCATAAGAAGTCCTTGATCTTGCAACCACTTTGGCCACCGAGGCTCCGAGGCGAGGAAGAGTTCATAAGGTGCTCCTGCGGCTATCTGGCGCGCCAAGGGGCCGCACGCCTCCTTTACCAACACAAAGTCGCCTCCGTAGGCTTTTGTATAAGTCTGCACCACTTCCTCCACGCAGGGGGCAATGCCAGCCGCTACAGCAATGGTATTTGCCCACACTGGCATACTCCACGAAAAAACGAACAACGCTACCAGCAATATAACCTTAACAGGCCGACTCAAATCTCCACCTTCATGCTTAAAGGCTTTACAAACCTCTGTTTTGACCAATATAGCTCAACCCAACAGATTTTGAAACAGGGTTGCGGCTCTATATCAAATAGTGTGGAAAGATTCATATGGCAGAAAACCCAGCATGATCTTGTTGACGTAGACGGTGACGTTCCTCATACCGAAAGACACCCGCTTGAGCATTTTAGACTTGGTGTTGCAACCCTCGGTGTAACCATTGGTGGTCCTGTCATGGAAAAAGTTCATAAGCGGCTCCTTCCATTGCCTGAGGGTGTTGGCCCACCGGTTAAACTCCGCGTCTCCCGAGTCTTTCAATGTCATGATCAAGTTATCCAACTTTTTCCTGGCCTCGTTAAGTGATTCCTCCTGATAGAGCTCCCTCAGTCGTTCCTTCGTCCAGTAGAATCCCTGAATCGCAGGATATTTCCGCAAAAGCCCGTCTAATTCTGCCTTTGCCGTCGACCCCAGCTTCTTCTTGCCCACCAAAAAGATCTTCTTCGGAATGGAGCGATTTTGCCGCCCCTTGCCTTGCTTCCGGATGTCCTGCTCAATTCTCCGGGCTTCGTCCATCCTCTTGTTCGCATCGGCTATGACATGGAACCGGTCCAGTACGACCCGGGCTTCGGGAAAAAGCCTTTGCACAACCTTCCTGTAGCCGGTCTTCATGTCTATGCAAACTTCCTTCACACGATTCGCCGGTATCTTCTTCAAAAAATCTTCCAGCGTGGCTAGCCTGTCGTCCTCCAGTACACCAACCACCCGCCTTTTCCTCAGTTCCGTCACGATAATCACCATGTCATGATGGCTGAAACTGTGCTCGTCTATACCAAGATGGATCTCTTCCCCCCCTTCCAAAAACTCCATCATCTTCGGCCCTGCTTCCACCCTCGAAAGTATCCGTCGAAGCGTTCCGTAACTCATACCCAGCTCTCTCATGTCTGTCCCACACTTACACCCTTTCCACACGTAAAATCATAGAGCCCCATGTCCTTGACAAAACCCTGCTATCGGGGATAATCACGAGGTTGTTATCTAGGGCTTGCATCATCAGGCGCCCGGGGTCGGGTGTCTTTATTTTGTCTCAGCTCGTACAGGAGGAAAAAAGATTGGTACAAGAAACAGTAACAAAAGTTTTTGAAGGTATTGGGGATGAACTTGCAAACAAACTGGTACAGCGGGGATTCTCCCGTTTTACCCCGGTTCAGGAAGAAGTTATAAAACTCGACGAAAAAAAAGACATGGTTGTCCGGGCAAAGACCGGTTCCGGAAAAACGCTTGCCTTTTTGCTTCCATTGTATGATGAAAACAGGCTACAACAAGGATCTCCCAGGACGGTAATTCTTTCACCTACGCGGGAGCTCGCGCAGCAGACGGCCCGGGAAGCCAGCTGGCTGGCACGCGGGCAGGATATTTCTGTAGCCACTCTGGTGGGCGGCATGAACATGTCCGAACAGATCCGCGATCTCAAAAGAGGAGCTTCCGTTGTCATCGGCACCCCGGGAAGGACCCTTGACCACTTGAGAAAAGGGACCCTCGACCTTTCATTGGTTCATACCGTTGTCCTGGATGAGGGGGACCAGATGCTCGATATGGGTTTCAGGGAAGAACTTGAGGCCATACTGGACGCGGCGGGAGCACGGGAACGGACGTGGCTGTTTTCCGCGACGATGCCCGAAGAAATGCAGAGGCTTTTAAAAAAATACCTCACAGAACCGACGTTTTTGTCGCTCGTCGAAGAAGGGCAGCAGCACTCCGAAATCAGGCATAAAATCTACCAGGTCCCGCGAAGAAGGAAAATAGAAGGACTTGTCAATGTGTTGCTCTGGGAAAATCCCGAAAAAGGACTGATATTCTGTCACACGAAAGCCGAAACGGCTGAAATATCCCGACGCCTTGCGGAAGAGGGATTTGGCGTCGGTTGTCTGCACGGAGACATGACCCAAAGGGAAAGAAACAACACGCTTTCGACCTTCAGGAACGGGCAAATAGCTTTGCTGGTGGCTACAAACGTGGCCGCACGAGGGCTTGACATACCTGAAATTGAAAAGGTTTTCCAGTTTGGCTTGCCCGATGATCTTGAAACTTTCACTCACAGGAGCGGAAGAACCGGCAGAGCCGGGGAAGAAGGCGAAAATATAGTAATTCTTTGCCCCAGTGAGGCTTCGAAGTTCAGGGCTATGATCCGTCGCACGTCTGTTGAAACGGAGTGGCTAAACGTCCCCGATGGACAAAAGATAAGAGAGAAACGACGTCTTGAGTGGCATCGCGAATTACTCGAAGGAGATGAAATTCCATCGGAGGATTTGATGAAATGGGCCAGTCGCCTTCTAGAAAAAGAATCTCCGGAAGTTGTTATTTCCAGGCTTCTCAAGGAAATCGAAGGTAATATGCCCGAAGGATATGAACTTGGGGAAGAACTCGAAAGAGAATTTGCCCGAAAGGGATCGAACAGGAGAGACTTGCGCGATAGAGCCTCGACTCGATCAACGAAAGGCTTCCACACGTTTGTCAGGCTGGGACTTAAGTCCTCCAGGGACTGGAACGTGGGAAGAGTGCTTGGGAGCATATGTAACGCCCTTGATGTAAGCGGCAAGGAAGTAACGCGGATAGATATCAGTGGGGATACCGTCCAGGTTGGCTTAATGCCTGAGGCCCTCAGGAAATTCAATGAGGATACGGGATCACTGGGCAAATGGGGCCTCACCAAGCAGGGCGTGGCGGAGCAACGAAGCGGAAAAGGTTTCAAAAAAGAGGTCAAACGTCAAAATCGCACTGCTAAAAGAAGCAATAGGGACAGACAGAAAACATATCAAGGGCAGTACAGATCTAATTAAATGAGAGCAGTTTTATACAAGAAACTCTGAACCGGGAAGGCTCACGTAGCCTTTCCGGGTTTTGTTTCCCCTGGTTTGGCTGAACAGCAGTTGTATAGAAAACCTGAACATGTGAAGAAAGGTTTTACACGTAGTTGACCTGGATGAGTGCGCAAAAATTTGTGAGCAGTATGTATATCCTGACCGTTAGGTTAACAAATGTGCTAAAAAAGCCGGGAGATGTAACCTCCCGGCTTTTAATATCGCGGCTGAGTTCAGGATGAAAGTTCCTTTAACATGTTTTCCCTTTTCTCGGCCAGTGCCGAGGCAAGCAAAGCGATGTACTTGCCCTGGTACCTTGCTCCAGCGAGCTCCGTTTCCGAGGGTTGTCTTTCTCCGAGGTTTCCCGCTATTGTCGTGGCTCCGTAAGGGCTTCCCCCTACTATTTTTGTAATGTCCGTCTGGTCCTCAAAGGTATAGGGAAGACCTGCTACGACCATGCCGTGATGTAGTAACGAGATGAGGAAACTGAGCAATGTCGTTTCCTGGCCGCCGTGCTGACTTCCGGTGCTTGTGAAGACGCCACCGACCTTGCCTACGAGGGCTCTTTCCTGCCAGAGCCCTCCCGTCGCGTCCAGAAAACTCCTCATTTGTCCCGCCATATTGCCGAAACGTGTAGGAGTTCCAAAAAGTATTGCGTCGGCTTCGACCAGATCCTGTGGTGTGGCCACCGGAACGTGGGCAAAGGCCTTTTGCGCCTCCAGAGCATTCATCTTGCTCAGAATTTCTTCTGGTAACGTCTCCGGGACACGCTTTAGTAGGACCTCTGTTCCAGGGACTTCCCGTGCACCTTCAGCCGCGGCCTCAGCCATGGCGTATACGTGTCCGTAAGTTGAGTAGAACAGTACTAGGATTTTCATGATCGAACCTCCCATCGATTCCTCTAGAAGTAATTCAATATTAGAATAACATATATGCAAAAAAAGCGAAAGCACGAAGGACAGTGCAACGCCTCTTTCAGGAAAAACAAGGGAACCGTGGCTGAAATTGTTTGCGGGCCCCGGTTTTCTCCTGCTTGAGGTGGTTTATTCATGCCGGAGCGCGTCGATCGGATTTAGCTGAGAGGCCTTCCAGGCGGGGAAGAAACCGAAGAATATCCCGATGCCCGCCGAAAAAGCGACGGCCAACACGACGGAAAAGGGAGAAATTATGGTTTGCCAGCCTGCGTAACGGGAAAGTAAAGTGGCTCCCAAAGCGCCCATTGCCATACCGAAAATCCCGCCCAGAAGCGACATGATGATCGCTTCCGAGAGAAACTGGGCCAGTATATCCCGCGTTCTCGCTCCCAAGGCCATGCGAATGCCTATTTCCCTGGTCCTTTCAGTGACTGAGACCAACATGATGTTCATGATGCCTATGCCACCGACCAGAAGCGACACAGAGGCAATGGAAGCCAAAAGAAGAGCCATTATCCTTGTGGATTCACGGGCGGCATCCATGAATTCTTGCAGGTTGCGGATAGTAAAATCTCTTTCCTGCCCCGGCCGTATGCGGTGCCTCAATTCCAACAGGTTCCCGATCTGGATTTCCGCCTCCGAAAGGAGCTCGGAGCTTTTGGCCTTGGCCATGATATTGTTGAGCCCCCCGGGCCCCCGAGATCCGAAAAGGCGTTTTTGGGCCGTGGTGACGGGCACGAACATGATGTCGTCCTGATCGCTTCCTGTCGAAGAGCCGCCTTTGGATTCCATAAGGCCGATAACCTGCATGGGAACCTTGTTGACCCTGACGATCTCTCCTATGGGGTTCATCCCCCCGAAAAGTTCTTTTGCCACTGTTTGGCCCAGGATGCAGACTTTGCTGGCGCTTCTTATATCCGAATCGTTCATGTTTCTGCCCGATTCAATCACCCATTCCCTTACGTTGGTGATCGATGGGTTAGTGCCCCATACCGTGGTTGACCAGTTGGCGTTCCCATAGACGATTTGCGCCGTGCCTCTTCGAACAGGAGCCACGTCCTCCACGGCAGGGCATTCTTCAAGGATTGCCCGGGCGTCTTCAAGAGTCAGGGCGGAGTCCGACGAAAGCCTCATGCGTGCTCCTCCGCTGGTGGTCGCCCCGGGAAGGATCATCAGGAGGTTACTGCCCATGCCCGAAATGGTTTCGGCAATCTGCCTGTTGGCACCAGTGCCTACGGCGAACATGGCGATAACAGCAGCCACGCCGATGATGATGCCGAGCATGGTCAAGGCCGACCGCATCTTGTTGGCCCTCAGAGAGCGAAAGGAAATGCGCAAAATTTCTCCAGGCGGTATCATGCCCTTTGTTCCCTCCTGCGTGTATTCCTCTCGTCGGAAAGAATCAGTCCGTCCTTTACTGTGATAATGCGTCGGGCGTAACCCGCTATTTCAGGTTCATGGGTGACCAAAACGACTGTAACTCCCGACTTTTTGTTCATGTTCGCTATCAAATCCATTATCTCGACGCTTGTTTTAGAATCAAGGTTGCCCGTGGGTTCATCGGCCAGGATAAGAGGGGCGCCGTTCACGAGTGCCCGCGCAAGGGCTACGCGCTGTTGCTGCCCGCCGGACAGCTGGTGAGGCTGGTGATGCTCCCTTCCGGCCAGGCCAACCAGCTGCAGGTATTTTTTTGCCCTTTGGTGCCGAGTTTCTACCGGGACTCCGCTATACAGCATCGGTATCTCTACATTTTCCACCGCTGTCATCCTGTGAAGAAGGTTGAACCCTTGAAAAACGAAGCCGATTTGTCGATTGCGGATCTTTGCAAGTTCGTCAGGCGATAACCTTTCCACGTTTTCACCGTTCAACCTGTAGACACCAGAAGTCGGCACGTCTAGACAGCCCAAAATGTTCATGAGAGTGGATTTGCCTGATCCGGAAGCTCCCATTATCGCCAAGAACTCCCCTTGCTCAACCGAAAGGTCGATGCCACGCAGGGCCTCGACAGCGATGTCGCCGAGCTTGTATGTTTTGGATATTTCTGAAAGTTCGATGAATTCCGCCATCAGAAAGGTCTCGGCCTCCTGTTCGAGCGTGAAGTCGCCCCATGGCTTGAAGAAACAATTACCCTCATTCCTTCTTCCAGTCCGCCTTCCACCTCGGTGAAACTGCCGTCGGAGATGCCGGTTCTTACAGGAATCCGTTGAGGCGTCTTGCCGTCTTGCCCAGAAAGGACCCAAACCGCGGCGCCTCTTGTATTGTTCAGGGCATCGGCCTGATTCCATTTTGCGGTATCGCTTTCGGGGACAAAGCGCAGGGCCATGGAGGGGACCTTGAGAACGTTCCACGCCGTCGCTGCCTGAATACTGACATTTGCCGTCATGCCGGGTTTGAGGAGAAGTTGGGGATTGGAAACGTCTATAACTACGGTGTAGGTAACTACGTTCTCCGTTTTCACAGGTTGCAGGCGAACCTGTCGGACCTTGCCGGTGAAAGTTTCTTCCGGGTAGGCGTCTACGTAAAAAGAAACATGAGCTCCTTCTTTTACATAGCCTATGTCAGCCTCGTCCACGTCGGCCTCCACCTGCATTAAAGACAAGTCCTCGGCGATGGTAAAAAGCGTTGGCGTCTGCAGGCTGGCCGCCACTGTCTGGCCGGCGCTTACATCTTTTGCGATTACTACTCCGTCGACGGGGGAGGCGATCGTCGTATATCGCATGTTTGTGCGCGCTTTCTCAAGAGCGGCTTCGGCCTGTAGGACCGATGCTTTCGAGGAAGTGAGGCGAGCCTGGGCGGTACTTAGAGCCGTCAAGGCGGCGTCAACCTCGCTTTCTGCGACGAAATCGGAAGCATAGAGTGTTTTCTGACGGTTAGCATTTTTAACGGCTTCGACGAGTTCGGCCTGAGCCTCCTCGACGGACGCTTTGGCCGAGGCGAGATCGGCTTCCGCTTTCAGTACCTCGGTGCGAAAAAGGGTGGAATCGATTTTGGCAATGACCTGCCCCTTTTTCACCGGGGAATTGTAATCGACAAATATCTCTTCGATCGTTCCAGACACCTGGGTTCCCACCTCTACGGTGTTCACCGCCTGGAGTGTGCCGGTCGCCGAAACGGTTTGTATGATATCGCCTCTTTCTACGAGTACCGTGGAATACACGACCTCCTGGCTCGGTTCCCTGAGCAAAAGATAAAGGCCCGAGATTATGGCGATCAGGGCGATTCCCCAAAATAGCAAATGCCTCTTTTTCTTCATTGTTCAGAAACCTCCACAGACGCCTGGGCGACTTTTTTGTCTTCTGTGGTCCAGGGAGCAAGGTCGCGTCCCATGGCCGCCTCCAGACTTGCTGAGGCTTGGTGATACTGGTATATGGCATTGTACCGGGTTTTCTGTGCCTGGCTGTAGTTTTCGGCAGCCTGACTGACCTCAAGGGAATTCCCTACGCCTACCCGGTATCTACCGGTTGCAAGTTCAAGGTTTTCTCTGGCTTGGCGAACAAGCAGTTCCGTGAGTTTGAGGTTCTCACGAGCCTCTTCGATGTCGAGCATTGCTGTTTTAACCTCCAGAAGAATGGTTTGCCTGGATAAAGTCAATGCAGAGGTTGTTTTTTCGATGTCTGCCCAGGCTTCCTCGATCCTGGACGACGTCAGCCCACCATCGTAAAGCGGGATGGAAACGGAGACTCCGGTACGCCACTCGTCTTCACCGCCGGAGTTGCCGTGGGACCAGTCATAACCAGCGAAACCGGAAAATTCGGGATTCATGGACTTTGCCTGGTAGCTGAGATTGGCTTTCGCCGCCTGAAGAGCCAGACGGCTGGAGGCAAAGTCCGGCCTGTTTGCCAGGGCCTCTTTCATTGCCTCATCGAGGCTTATGACGATCTCACCAGAAATGCCGGGATCAGCAAGTCCGTAAGACGAAGGAAGGGGTGGGTTGCCCATTTCATTTTCCAAAACCGCTATCGAACGCTCGAGGTTAGCTCTTGAGCGGGTGAGATCAACTAGAGCGTTTCCAAGGTCCACTTCCGCCGCCGTCACGTCCGACCTTGCCACTGTCCCGGCGCCGTAAGCCGCCCGGGCTTTTTCAAGTTGCTGCGTGTAAAGGTCCAGGGTTTCCTCTCCGACTATGACGTTCCATTGGGCCTGTAAAACGCCGAAAAAGGCCTCGGTAACGTTGTAAATCACATCCTGCCTGGTTCTTGCAAGGTCTTTACCGGCAGCTTCGTAATTTAGTTGCGCGGCGTCGACAGCTGTCTTTTTCTTGCCTCCGTCGGAAAGTATCTGGTTTACAGAAACGGATGTGGAGGAGGTGTCACTGTCACGCCTTCTGGAATGGCTTGCGCTGCCTGAAAGCGAAGGCCTGAGTCCCGAAGCTTGCTGTTGGGTTCTTGCCGCCGCCGCCCTGACTTCTGACTCGGCGGAGGCGATGGACGGATGGTTTTCCAAGGCAAGAGTAATACATTTATCCAGGGATAGTATCTCGTCCGAAGCTTCGATCGGAAGATCCGGGAATAAAATAAAAAACATCAAAAGCAAGGTCGACAGAAATTTTTTCATGCCTTTCCTCCCGGGATGCGAATATCGTCTTTGATGCAAGCATTGTATTATGCGCAGCGTAAAAAGTGCGATGACTTCTGTAAAGTTTTGTAAAGACTTTTGTGGCAATCTTTTACCATTCTTAATGGCAGAGACAGCTCCATTGGGCTACAGTGGGTATATCAAGGGAGGTCCTCCTGGTATGGAAAGGATCCTGATAATTGAAGATGACAGGGAACTTTGCGATCTGTTGCATGAATACCTCGAAGCCGAGGGATTCTGCCTTGATTCCGCTCACGACGGCCGGAAAGGGCTGGAGGCCGCCAGGAACGATGCCTATGCCCTTGTGATTCTTGATGTAATGCTGCCCGGGATGAGTGGTCTCGATGTTCTAAGGGAACTGCGGAAAGAGTCCAATATGCCTGTTCTGATGTTGACCGCGAGGGGCGACGACGTGGACCGCATAGTAGGTCTGGAGCTTGGTGCCGATGATTATCTGCCAAAGCCCTTCAACCCGAGGGAGCTTTTGGCGAGGATTCGTGCTGTGCTGCGGAGGGGCGCAAGAGAAGACGGTGCTTCGGGACTGCCGCTTTTTGCCGTAGGGGGGCTGGAACTTGATCCAGCTTCCAGAACAGTTCGTCTTTACGGCAAGAACATTTTCCTCACCACCGTCGAATTTTCCATACTGGAGATTCTCCTTCGATCGGCAGGCCGGCTCGTGGCAAGGGAGGAACTCGTTCCAGGAGCCTTGAAAAGAGTTTATTCCCCCTTCGACCGGAGCATCGACGTGCATATCAGCAATCTCCGAAAGAAAATCGGCCCTTACCCCGACGGCAGTGAAAGGATCAAGACGCTGAGGGGAGAAGGTTACCTTTTTGCCTATCCTCCGGAGGGAGAAAAATGAAGGCCGGCAAGAGTCTGTTTGCAACCATCTTCCTTTGGTTTCTGGGCGGAATGCTGGCGATGGTGCTCGTCGGCATAGGCCTTACGATTTTCATGACTCGCCAGGGGATAATCCTGACGGGTAGGGAAGACATCATAGCGGACGCTCTTTCCAACCACGGGATACGCAGTGTAGAGATTTACGAAGAAAAAGGGAGCGAAGCCCTAAGGGAGCACCTTGACGAAATACGACGACAGAGCCGTCTTTCGATTCATGTCTTCGACGCCGAGGGCAAATCCCTCGCCCCCGGACCTATGGATGAAAGAGTCCTCGAAATTGTAGAATATTCGAAACTAAGCGGGGAAACCACAATACACAAAAGGAAAATACTGTTTATGATCCAGGAAAGGGTTTCTGAAGGAGGTAGTCCCTATACCCTGGTCGCAGTGTTGCCGAAACGCCCTCTTTTCCCCGACCTCACGAGAAACAAGCCAGCCCTTTTCATACACCTGACGGGACTTTTTTTCACTATCGTCCTGATATCATGGTTTTTGGCCCGGCACTTGGCGCGCCCCATTGGTGAACTCAACAAGGCTGCAATGGCTATCGCCGAAGGGGATTTTTCCGTAAGAGTGGGGGACAGGCTAAAAAAACGCAGTGACGAGATAGGTCAATTGGGAAGGAGTTTCGACGTCATGGCTCGTCACATCAACGAGTTGCTGGACGCGCAAAATCGATTGATCAGGGACATCTCCCACGAGTTGAGATCGCCCTTGGCTCGTCTTGTGGTCGCCCTCGAACTGGCGAGAAAACGTTCGAAAGAAGAAGCAAAACTTGCCCTGGATAGGATAGAAGTCGAGGCCGAACGCCTGGGAGAACTTACAGGACAGCTTCTTTCCATAGCCAGACTGGATGCCGACATGGGGCGGGTGCGAATGACCCTTTCAGACTTGCGCGCATTTCTGCAGGGCATAGTGGAGGATGCGGGTTTTGAAGCCTCTCACGAGGGAAAGAAAGTGCGCTTACAATCGGAGACTGAAGCATGTTTCATTGCCTTCAACGAAGAAATGCTTCGAAGCGCCCTGGAAAATGTCATAAGAAACGCGGTGCGCCATACGCCTTTAGGTGAGCCTGTCGAAGTCAGGCTTCGTGAAACAGGAGATAATGTGGTCATTTCCGTTCGGGATTACGGGCCGGGGGTCCCTGAAGAAAGCCTGCCCGACATTTTCAGGCCTTTCTATCGTATCGACGAGGCACGAGACAGAGGTAGCGGCGGCGTCGGGCTTGGCCTGGCCATAGCGCAACGGGCGGTCGTTCTTCATGGAGGTAAAATAACGGCTGCAAATGCAGTAGATGGAGGCCTTGAGGTGTCGATCTTCCTGCCCTTGCGTCGTCAGGTATGATAGCTCTGTCTAAGTGAATAGCAATGCGTTAAATGCGCGAAAGATGAAGGCCGGTTAAAAAGCGTAGCTGTCGAGAGGTCAATATACCTTGAGAAAAGAGGTGGATCAAGATGCAGGACTATTACACTCCGGAAATACCCTGGATCAGTGAGCTTTTGAGGGAAAACGGATACGGAGAATTCAAGTGGATTCGGCCCAAAACGCTGCCTGTGGCTCACTGGGTTAGAATGAAGTGTCTTTTTGGATGTGACGAAAACAGGAAAAACGCTTCCTGTCCTCCTTATGTGCCCTCAGTGGCGGAGTGCAGGAATTTCTTTGACGAATACGAAAAGTCCGTGTTCGTTCACGTGCCCAGCACAGCTCCAAAGGAAAAACACAGGGAGTGGGCTAAAGTGCACCAGAGGAAATTTCTGGAAATAGAAAAAAAGGTTTTTTTGGGCGGAATGGTGCGCGTTTTTGCCTTGCCCCTGGATCCTTGCAACCTCTGTGACGATTGCGCAGGAAACCCGAAAGACTGCCGGAATCCTCATGAGCGGCGTCCCACCATGGAAGCCATGGCCGTCGACGTCTACACCGCCGCTCTAAAGCTGGGATATCCTATAACGGTCAAAAGAAAGCCCGACGAGCCGACCGACAGATACGCCCTGCTTTTGGTCGAATAATGTATGTGAAAGGACAGCCCTCGTCGGAAGGAAATTGTGGTTTTTTTGACCCAAGGACAGGGTTGCTTGTGATATTTTTACAAAACAGATCCGGTCAATAATCAATATAATAATATTTGAGTGGTATTTCAGGTCTGTTTTCGGCCAAAGGAAATACTATTCTCGTATTTTGGAGAAAATACCAGGAAGAAGGGTGAATGTCTTAAATGGAACGGATTGTCGCAGCGGGATGCCAGTTTGCCGTCAAACCCATGGACGTTGAGAGCAACATAACCAAATCGCTTGTTTTTCTTGAACGGGCTGTCATCGAACACGGTGCCGATTTGGTCGTTTTCCCGGAAACCATAACGACAGGATTTCTTCCCTTCCAGAACGTTAAAGCCGAAGAAGCCCTCGAAAAGCTCTGGAATGCCGTAGACATTATTCCTGGAAGCTGCACCGAAAGGGTACAGGAGGCAGCTTCCAAACTTGGCGTGCACGTGGTGTGGACAACGTACAGCCGGGGAGAACGGGAAGGTGTCATATATAATTCAGCGGCCGTAATCGATGACAAAGGAGAAATCAGGGGAGAAGTCTACCACAAGACACATCCTTTTCCGGAAGAACGAATAGAGGGCGGTGGTTGGACGACGGCCGGGAAAAAGCCCGTAGTGGTGGAAACCCGCCTCGCCAGAATAGGTTTGACCATTTGCTACGATGGCGATTTCCCGGAACTCGCGAGGGTAGAGGCGCTCAAGGGGGCGGAGATAATTTGCAGACCTTCCGCTTTTTTGAGGTCCTTCGACGTGTGGGAATTTACAAACAAGGCCAGGGCTTACGACAACCATGTCTACTACGTGGCTGTCAACGCCGTAGGAAACGGTCCGGTTGGTTATTTCGGCAATTCCATGATTATCGATCCCACCGGATGGAAGCTTGCCCAGGCCAGGGGATGCGACGAGATTTTCTCCGCGCAGCTCAACCCGGATCCCATAAAGTTCATGAGTTGCGGTACAAGAAGTCCCATGACCTTCGATCACCTCGAGGACCGAAACGTACAGGCCTATGACGGTATCCTTCAGGAGGGAAGGTCGAGTTTCGAGCCTGCCCGTAGAATCAGGTATCGACGTTGAAGGATGCCTAGCTTTCTCTGGAAATATCCACGTAATATCCCAGGATCAGGGCTTGCCTGTTGAGTTGGTCATCCAGACTGATTCCGAGTGTCCTTTCGAGCTCCTCGATATAGTTGCGGATGGTATTGTAGTGCAGGTGCAGGACTTCGGCGGCTTTCCTGGCGTTGAAGTCCTGTTGAATCAGTGTTTTTGCCACTTCTGCCAGGCTGAAAATACGGCGCGTGCCCTTATCTGTTTTTAGTGGAAGCCAGTAGCGTTCCCACAGATCCTTGGCTTCCGGCAATTTTACGACCTGTGAGAACAGTGTCTGGACGAGAAGGTTGTTAAAGGCGTAAAACCCGGCCTCGGGTCGGAATTCGCGAAGCCAGAAATACGACTTTTTCGCCTCGCTGTAAGACCTGGCTATCCCTTGGATATCCTTGGCGGGGCTCCCCATGGAGATCCACAGATCGTTTTCCCGGGCCAGTTCGTCGATGTGAAGCCTGTTTTCTTCAATGCGAGAGGAAGAATCTATGCAAACCCAATTGAAACCGATCCGGTAGGCATACATGGACGTGTAAATTGGAGTCGGCAGGTAACTGTGCTCCTGGTCCCTTGGTGCCACAACGAGAACGGCCGGATCGTCGGGTAGTAATATGTCCAGTGAATTGGCTTTTTGAAGCGCCAGATCGGCGTCGTTATACATTCCCAGGCAAAGGTTCTCCAGAAAGCGTTCCTTTTGGGCCTGGATTTTACTGCTGATCAGACGTTCTTCGATTATCGACGCCCTGATAAGACTGATAGCCCTGAGGACCATGCGTTGATGCTGAAGTGGTATGTACTGCTCCGATTCCGTCATGCGAAGGTAAAGTTCTATTATTGAATCGGTTTTAAGGCGATAAGCGGCGTAAGTTTCCATGTTGTTACCTATTTGCCTGTGTTCTATGCTCACCTGCACATTACCTTCTCGGGGAAGTGTTATATCTTTTACGACGGGACTTTGAAAAAACTTGCCCGCGTCCTCGAAATCGAGAGATTCGCCGTGGGGTAAGAAAACATTGTTTATCTGAATCTGGGGCGCGATGACTATTATTTCCCTTCCCAATGTTTTGGCCAGACCCAGCAAGGACCGTCTCACGTCCCAGACTTCGTCCCACATGGTTAGAAAGCCTTCATGAATATCTCCCTGCAGGGATTTCCTTTCAAGATAAAGAATGTCGTGAATTAACTCTATGATGTCGACCCACTTATACTTCATGGGAATGTCTATAAGGGGTAACCCTAAATCGTTAGCGGCTTCGATGGCCTCCGGAGGATATTCCGAAAGGTACCTCCCGAGCTTCAGCCCGATAGCGGCGACATTTTTCTCCCAGGCCTGTTTGATAAACGAAGCAAGGCCTGAAGGGTCGTTTTTGAAGATAAACCCGCTTCCGATCAGGAATTCTCCACCGCGTGCCCAGTAGAACATATCCGGGCAGTCGATCACCGAAACGCCACCGAGTCTTTCAGACAGGCCCTTCGAACCAGCTACAAGTCTGAAGTCAGGAAACATCTTTTTTTTCAAAAGGTCGGCAACCAGCATTTTCGTCCCTCCGCTTTGGTCGCTGTATGACAATTGCTGATTTGTGGATAAAAAATGTTATGGAATCACAGTTCTTTTATGCGCTGGATGTGAAACTGTAATACCGTCCGGAGCAAGCATACCTGATATCTTGAAATGAGAAAAGTATATGCCCTGATAAGGGTTTATGTCATCAATTAGTCATTTCCGGTGAGGAAAGCGAGCGAAAAGGGTTTGAAAATCCATTTAAGGCTTGAAGGAAGTCTCTACTGGTACGAGCGGGAAAAACGTAAAGAACTTCTGATAGAAGTTCCAGATGGTTCGACCTACAGGGATGTCATCGAACAGGCAGGATTGCCCTTGAGTGAAATAGCGTATCTTTCAGTAGAAAACCAAACCAGAAACCTGGAAGACAAGGCCAAAGACGGAGAAACGGTACTGATCATGCCGGTGATCGGCGGAGGTTAAACAGTATCGTTTTTTTGCGCTGTGTGTAATGAGAAATTTTGAACGTGAGGAGGGAAAAGGAAGATGGATTTTATCCAGATTGCCATTTTACCGATAGCGTTGATCCTTTTCGGCTATCTGGCATTTCAAAAATGGAGTGCTTTGATCTTAGGTCCGCTTTTGTCCATTCTCGTCGCTCTTGTAGCGGGTCTTCCGCTTTTCGAGACGATGCTCGGTCCTTATATGGAGACGGCGGCTGGTTATGTGAAAAACTATTTTCTTATCTTCTTTGTTGGAGCCGTATTCGGGTCCGTGATGGAGGAAACAGGGGCGGCCAAGGCGTTGGCGCACTGGATGGCGGGGCTTACGAAAGGGAAGTTCGTAGCGCCCCTTATCATGACCATAACAGGACTTTTGACATATGGTGGCATCAGCGGGTTTGTCGTTTTCTTTGCCATGTACCCTATCGCACTGCACCTTTTCCGAGAGGCGAACCTGAGCCGGAGGCTAATACCCGCAGCTATTTCGGCAGGATGCTGGACATGGTCGATGAACGGACCCGGTACACCTGCCATCCAGAATATCATACCGATGCGAGTTCTAGGGACGAGTTCCATTGCCGATCCTATAGGTGGCGCCGTTGCTGCGATAATACAATTTGCGCTGATTTTTGCTTACCTTGAATGGCAAGGTAAGGCCTATCAAAAGAAAGGTCATTATTTTGTCGAAGATGAACACGTAAAGAAATTTACCCAAGCACTTGGCGAAGATGCTCAGTTACCGAATCCTTATCTTGCAGCTATCCCTCCGATTCTGATCCTTGTTCTTTTCAACGTAGTCCAGATGCCTGTTGAGGGAGCAGTGCTTGCGGGCATACTCACAGCTATCGTGCTTTTCAGAAACTACGGCGGAGATTATCAGGAATGGGTCGGGATTCTCAACAGGGGGGCCATGAACTCCGCGCCGGCCATACTCAATACAGCCATCGTGGTTGGCTTTGCAGGAGTGGTTCGGGGTACCGTTGGTTTCGAACAGATTATCAGTATGCTCAAAGATCTCCAGATGTCGCCTCTACTTTTTGTGGCTATCACCTCTGCTGTTGCTGCAGGAGCAGCAGGTTCCGCATCCGGGGGTCTTGGCGTGGCTTATGCGGCATTGGGAACTACTTACGCATCTTTGGGTGTTCCTATGGGGTGGGTTCACCGGGTCTCGGTCATTGCTGCGGGAACGCTAGATACTCTGCCGCACCAGGGTGCCCAGATCACTCTTCTTTCCATCTGTCATCAAACGCACAGGGAAGCTTACTGGCCGATTTTCGTGACCCAGATTGTCATACCTGTCATTGCCGTATTTGCTCTAATAGCTCTTCATGGCATAGGATTACCGTAAGATAGTCTATTTTTATAGCGACCGGATATTTAACTATGGTGGAAACGAGTAAGGGAAACGGGGAAACAGGAAACGGGGAAACAGGAAACAGAAGAATTAACCTTAAGGAGGTACGCAAAAATGAAGGGTACTGCTTTTTTAATGCCCAAGGTGCTTTTGCAGGGACCTGGTTCGCTGGAAATGTTGGGTAAGGAAATACAGCGGATTGGTTGTAAAAAAGCCCTTCTGGTCACGGACAAGATAATGGAGAAGTCGGGGTACGTTGGCAAATTGACGGCAATTCTCGATAATGCGACTGTTGGCTACGTGATTTTCGACGGCGTGGCCGGAGAACCAGAAGACAGGTTCATATATGAAGGACTTGAAGTCTATAAAAAAGAAAACTGCGATTTCCTTATTGCCCTTGGAGGAGGAAGTCCTATCGATACGGCCAAGGCTGTGGGTATTCTCGCAACTAATGGTGGGAAAATTACGGAGTACATGGGTGCCGACAAGGTTTCGAAGCCAACCCCTCCCGTGGTAGCTATTGCCACAACTGCCGGTACTGGTTCGGAGGTCACGAGGTTCACAATAATTACGGACACAGAAAATGATGTAAAAATGCTCATCGGATCTCCCTTTGTAATGCCCGACATAGCTGTAGCGGACCCGATCCTCACCCTTACGGTGCCCCCAAAGGTTACCGCTGCCACGGGGCTTGATGCTTTCTGTCACGCCATTGAAGCTTATGTTTCAAAGAAGGCTACTCCCATGACTGACAAGGTGTCGCTGGCGGCCATCGAGTTGATCTCCCAGAACCTCAGAAAGGCCTGGTGCAATGGCGATGACCTGGAGGCGAGGTCCAATATGATGTTGGCTTCGACCCTTGCAGGTATGTCATTCAACAACTCCTCGGTAACGCTGATACATGGCATGTCCCGGCCTATAGGAGCCAATTTCCATCTGGCCCATGGTATTTCCAACGCAGTTTTGCTTCCGACCTGGGCTGAGTTTACTTACCTGGCGGTTCCCGAGAAATTTGCGAAAGTGGCGGAAGCGATGGGAGAGAATGTAGAAGGGCTTCCAGTACTTGACGCGGCTCTGGTAGCAGTAGACGCCATCAGGAGGCTTTGTGAGGATGTCGAAGTGCCCTCGATTAGCGAAATGGGCGTAAAAAAGGAAGATTTCGAAAAGGTTCTCGAAAAAATGGCTCACGATGCCGTTGTGAGCGGGAGTCCCGCGAACAACCCGCGCAGCGTTGATGAGAAACAGATCGTAGAACTTTACAGGAAAGCTTTTTAGTTCTATTTGAATACTTTAGGGGTGTTACAACGGAAGGGATGGTATCGTTTTCGCCCCTTCCGTTTTTAACATCAAGCAAGCAACAAGGGGGAAACAGGAAATGGAAGAACGGAGCGAAAAATTTGAGATGAAAATTATGGAAATTGATCTGACCTCAAAGGGTACCAAAACCTGGACGGTTCCGCAAAAGCTTTGGGAAAGACATCTGGGAGGCTCTGGGCTCGCTGCCATGTACTTTTACGAACGGGGTTTATACGATGTGGACCCCCTCGGGCCAGACAATGCGCTTTTTTTCCTGAACGGCTTGCTCACCGGCACTAACGTTCCCTGCGCCTGCAAGACTTCGGTGTGTACCAAGTCCCCATTAACCGGTATCTGGGGAGAATCCACCGTCGGCGGATATTGGGGGGCACAGCTTAAAAAAGCGTCCTGGCATGGTGTCTTTCTGGAAGGAGTGGCGGATCGACCTGTTTATGTCGTAATCGATGACGAAAATGTCGAAATTCGTGATGCCGGACATCTTTGGGGCCTCGACGTGTATGTGACTTCCGAAGCAATCAAAAAGACCCACGGGCAAGATTTTGAAGTGGCCTGCATAGGCCCCGCAGGCGAAAAGGCCGTCCTCATTGCGGGCATCATGGTTGGCGGCGAAGCGACTCGGGCCGCGGGCCGCGTAGGAGTCGGTGCAGTGATGGGCTCGAAAAAGGTAAAAGCGATCGCTGTTAGAGGCACCCGAAAGGTGCCTGTCGCAGACAAAAGCAAGCTGGCCGCGATCAACAAGGATAGTGTACCGAAAATTATGGTCGGGGCGAAGGGCCTCACCGATTTTGGAACCGCCGGTGGAGTAGAGACCGTTGAAGCAAACGGGGACCTCTCGATTCGGAATTGGTCTTTGGGTTCCTGGAAGGAAGGAGCCTCAAAGACTAACGGCCAGAAAATCGCGGAAACCTGCTTTGTTTCGCATTATGGGTGCCATGCATGCCCCATCCGCTGCGGAAAGGATGTAAAAGTCGAATTCGGTCCCTATGCGGGCGGAATCTCTCATGGGCCGGAATATGAAACGTGCGACGGTTTTGGCGCCAATCTCCTCAATGACGACTTGAAGGTTCTCGTAGCCGCCAATGACATGTGCAATCGTTTTGGTCTTGACACAATTTCGACCTCCGGTGTCATTGGTTGGGCAATGGAAACCTATGAGCACGGACTTATCACCAAAGAGGACACGGGTGGAATAGATCTGACGTGGGGCAATGGCGAGGCGATTCTGGAGCTGGTAGACCAGATCGGTCACGCGAAGGGGTTTGGGGCCTTTCTCGGCCAGGGGGTCAGGCGCTGCGCGGCTGAAATAGGCGGGCTTGCCGAGGAGTTCGCCGTCGAGACGAAAGGTCTGGAGTTTGCCTACCACGACCCCAGGGCCTTTACCTCTATGGCCGTCAATTACGCCACCGCAAACAGGGGTGCCTGCCATCTGGAAGCCCTTTCGTATTTTGCGGAGATGGGCATACCACCACTTGGTCTTTTCGGGTTCGATAAGGAAACGACAAGAACCGGCTGGGAGCACAAGGCCGAAATTTGCTACATAACCCAGAATTTCATGGAGACTTTCAATAACCTTGGCCTTTGCAAGTTTCTCACCAGGGGGAAGGAAGCTGCGGGTCCCGAGGTAATCGCCGCCTGGGTGGAAGCTGTTACGGGTATTTCCTTTACGAAAGAAGACCTTATGAAAGCGGGAGAGCGCAACTTCAACCTGAAGCGGCTTTTCAATTACAAACTGGGCGTGACACGCAAAGACGACAGGCTGCCGCCCCGTCTTGCGGTTCACGATAAAAAAACAGGCGCCGCCGCCGGCAGCATACCCTACCTTTCCAGGATGTTGGTCGAGTATTACGGCCACAGGGGCTGGACACAGGAAGGTGTTCCAACAAGGGAGCGGATTGCCGCACTCGGATTGGATAACATCGAGGGCCAGCCGGTAGTTTGACTGAATTCTCGGGAATTCGCGGAGTAATTGCGGAATCGGAGTCGATCAAGGCTGGTTGTGTGCCGGTATACTATGGTAAAGTAAGGGAAATCGGAAGGGAAGGCTTTAGGGCGTTTCTTCCGGGAGAAAGGGGTGGGTCGATTGTCACCTATGAAAACTAAGTATGTCTGTTCCGTGTGCGGCTATGTTTACGACCCTCAAAAAGGGGATCCAGAACAGGGGATAGAACCAGGGACTACGCCTTTCGAGGATTTGCCAGAAGAATGGATGTGCCCCGAGTGTGGAGTCGGCAAAGATTTGTTCAAACCCCTGAGATTTGGAACGGAAATAAGAGATTGACACGACCTTTGGTTCATGAAGATAAAATGTTTTTTGAAATAGCCGACTGCTAAAAATAAGCGTGACCCTAGCGGAGCCGGGAACCTGACCGGCTCCGCTCAATATAATGCTTGGGTCAAAGATCTGTTCGAAAGTTTATGTGATTTGGCCTCTTTAAAGAGCAGGAATTATCGATCGAAAGGAGTACTGGTGAAAATGTCGGAAACACTATGGGAACGAGTGCTTTCTTGTCTGGATGTAAACGGTCTTGTAGATATGACAAGAGAACTTGTTCGGATTCGCAGTGTATTTGATCCGGAAACCGAAGGTGCTAACGAGGAGAAAGTGGCACGTTTTTTGGCTTCCAGGCTCGAGGAGTGGGGTTTTTCGGTAGTAATGGAGGAAGTTTCTCCCGGAAGGCCCAACGTGATAGCGACGATAGCGGGTAATGAACCCGGGAAAACAATACTTTTCGAAGGGCATACCGACGTGGTAACCGAGGGGGACCCCGATGAATGGGAAGTCGATCCCTTCGGCGGAGAGCTGAAAGAAGGCAGGATCTACGGACGTGGTGCCTGCGACACGAAAGGGAATCTCGCCGCAATGATATTCGCGGCAAAAGCGTTGAAGGATTCCCGAGTCCCTTTCAAAGGGCGCGTTATGCTTTGTATCCCTGTCGATGAAGAGGGGATGATGGAAGGGATCAAGCATTTCATAAGAAGAGGGTGGGCCGATTCGGTAGATGCTGCCGTCATCTGCGAACCTCAGGAAAACAGGATATGCATAAGCCAGAAAGGGGCACTTCGCGCAATCCTGGAAACGGAAGGCAAGATGGCCCACGGGGCCATGCCCTTTTCGGGTGTCAACCCCAATTGGGCCATGGCTGAGTTTATCTGCGCCCTCAGGGAAGTGGCGGAAAAGGAGGTAAGGATCCATGGAGAGGATGAATACCTCGGTTTGCCCAGCATAACACCTACCATGGTTCATTCGCCCTCGTCCGGACGGGGACAGCTCAACGTCATCCCACGGCAGTCCCTGGTGGGACTGGATATCCGGACCATTCCAGCGCAGGATCACCAGGCGCTTAAAGAAGCCCTGCTTTCCTTGAAAGAAGAAATTGCGCGTAAGGATGGGAAAGTAAAAATGTCGCTAGAGTTTATCGAGGAAAGGCCATGCACTAAAACGGAAAAAAACGAGCAGATTGTTCATGCGGCTTCGACCGCCTATCAGGTGGTTACCGGAAAGCATCCCGTGTATGATGGCGTGCCCGGTGCTACGGATGGTACGTTTCTATATGCCTGGAAAGGTATTCCCCTTGTTACCACGGGTGCCGGGAAAAGAGATGTACCGCATCAGGCAAACGAATACGTGGACATTGACGAACTTGTCGAAGCAGCCCGCATCTTTGCGACAACGGCGGTGGTCTATCTTTCGGAGGAGGCGGAATGGAGCTGTAGCGGCTAAAAACGAAGGCAGCTTCGATAAAAGTTTTGGATTTTTCCGCGGCTTGTGTCTTTAATATTTGTATTGGAGCCAGTGTAAAAACATGGAGGTGAAGAGGGAAATGGACCGTTTTGCTCAGGCGTCAAAGGAAGCATTATGGGGAGTAGGGCTTTTTATCGCTTACTTTATTTGGTGGTACGGCTTCGGATATGGCCTCGGATCGGGTGATCCGGACGAATACACCTTCGTAATGGGGCTTCCCGCATGGTTTTTCTGGAGCTGTGTAGCCGGGTTTGTAGCCTTTCTTTTGGTTACCTGGGTCGTGGTGCATTTTTTCTTCAAGGATATTCCGCTCGATGATGACGGGGATTCCAAATCCGGAGGTGAAGCAGCATGACCAACTGGGCCGTTGCAATACCGGTTTTCGTATACCTTGCCCTTGTCTTTGGCATAGGTTTCATCGCCGGTGGTCTTCGAAGCAGAAAGGGACCTGACTTCATGGAGGAGTACTTTATAGGGAGTCGTTCCTTCGGTTGGTTTGTTCTTGCCATGACTCTCGTCGCGACCTATGTAAGCGCCAGCAGTTATGTCGGCGGGCCCGGAGCGGCCTATAAATTTGGCCTCGGTTGGGTTTTCCTTGCGATGATCCAATTGCCCACTGCTTTTTTGACGCTGGCCGTTTTGGGAAAGAAATTCGCCATAGTGGGACGGCGGATAAATGCCGTGACACTGAACGACTTCCTTCGTCATCGGTACGAAAACAAACTGGTGGTCCTTCTCGGGGCGGTTTCTGTTCTCGCCTTTTTCGTCGCGGCAATGAGTGCCCAGTTCATAGGAGGCGCCCGTCTTTTTGAGGTTATAACCGGAGTTTCCTATCGGTGGGGCCTTGTCATTTTTGCCCTTACGGTAGTGATATACACAACGGTAGGCGGGTTCAGAGCCGTGGCCCTTACCGATGCCATACAAGGAATAGTGATGTTCATCGGCGGTGTTTTCATTCTCTTTGGCATACTGAACACCGGGGGCGGAATGCACAACATCATAATGAAACTCAAGGAAATTGACCCAGGACTTATAACGCCTTTCGGTTCCGGCAACTTTGTAGCCAAGCCCTTTATACTGTCCTTCTGGGTGCTCGTCGGGTTCGCAGTTGTAGGCCTTCCCCAATCGGCGGTGCGTTGTATGGCCTACAAGGATTCAAAGTCCCTGCACCTGGGCATTATTTGTTCAACCTTCGCGTTGGGTTTTTTGATTCTTGTCATGCATTTTGCCGGGGCCGTCGGCCAGGCTATTGTTCCGGGCCTGGAAGTGGGAGACAGAGTGCTTCCCACAATGGTGCTCAAGATCATGCCTCCGGTTTTTGCAGGACTTTTCCTTGCGGGTCCGGTGGCCGCGATAATGTCCACTATCGACTCCCAGCTTATCCTGGCCTCGGCCGCGGTAGTCAAGGACATCTACCTTAACTACGTAAATCCGAATGCAGAAAGGAAAACCCTTTCCAATATAAGCATCGCCGCTACGGCCATTCTCGGGGCCCTGGTTTTGCTTGTTTCCCTGAATCCTCCCCCACTGCTCATATGGATAAATCTCTTCGCCTTCGGGGGGCTCGAGGCGGCCTTTTTGTGGCCTACAATCTTGGGTTTATACTGGAAACGCGCAAACGCCTCGGGAGTAATCGCTTCGATGATAACAGGAATTGTTTCGTTCATCGTTTTCAACCAATTCGGTATCGTTTTCATAAGCCCCAGGGTAAACGCAATAGTACCGGCCATTGTCTTGTCTTTTGTGGCAATGGTGGTTGTCAGTTTCTTGACGCCGGCTCCGAAAAAAGAGGTACTGGACACTTTCTTCAAGGCGTGAATACGTGATAGTAACGACGAGCAAAGCACCTGTTTTTGCACGAATCAGTTCCGGGAGCATGAGCCACCCACAAAAGGAGGTCAGAACCATGGAAATAAGAATCTTGTCGTTTGAGGAGATCGACGCACTCGGCATTTCCGTAACGGAAGTGATGGATGTGGTGGAGAAAGGTTTCAGGCTTAAGGGAGAAGGCAAGGTTGAGCTTCCGGCAAAGATAGGAATTCACCCGAGAAAAGACTGTTTTATCCACGCTATGCCATGCTTTGTGGGGGCTGACGCGGACGTTGCAGGAATCAAGTGGGTTTCGGGCTATCCGCCCAACCAGGCTAAGGGTCTTCCCTATATTAACGGCATTATGTGCCTCAACGAAGCCGAAACCGGTATCGTCAAGTCGATAATGGACGCCAATTGGATAACCGCCTGGAGAACCGGAGCCGCCACGGGTGTGTGCGCAAGGCACATGGCGGACCCCGATGCCGGGACACTTGCTGTTATAGGCCTGGGAGTCCAGGGCAGGACCAATACTGTAGCTGTGGCCAAAGCACTGCCCGGCCTCAGTGTGGTAAAGGCCTATGACGCCTACACGCAGCAGTTGGAAAAATACAAGAGCCTTATAGAAAAAGACCTGCCTGGTATAAATGTCCTTCCATGCCGCAGTGTGCAGGAAGCAGTCGATGGTGCTGACGTGGTTGTCACATGTACGCCGATAGTGGCAGATCCCGAGCGGTTTGTGAAGTCAGATTGGCTTAAAAAGGATTGCCTGGCCATCGCCGTGGATTATGATTCCGCCTTTGATGCCGAAGTCATGTCAAAGGCTGAAGCCTTTGTCTGCGACGACAAAAACCAGTACCTTTGGACTCAGGAACAGGGAGCCTATTTCCAGAAGGGCTATCCCGGAAAAGAAGACATACTGGGGGACATGGGAGACCTTTGTGCCGGAAAGGTTTCGTCGCCCCGAAAGGGCCGCAGGGGGGCCGTGCTCATGGGGATCGCCAGCCACGATGTTCTTGCTGCGGACCTTATTTACAGGAGGGCGGTTGAAAAAGGTGCAGGCAAGGTGGTTCAGATTTAGTTTCGTCAAAAGGGGCGAGGGAGTAAAGGGGCCCCAGCGGGCCCTTTACTTTTGCCTTGGGGGAAAGAGAAAGACTCAATAAAGGTGACAGGCGACTCGATGTGTCTTTCCGGCTTCAACGAATGAGGGTTTTTCTCTGCTACAGATAGCCATTGCCATGGGACATCTTGGGTGGAAACGGCAGCCTGGCGGTGGTGAGACTAGTTCGGGGACAATTCCCGGTATTCCTTCCAGTTTTTTCTTGTTTTCCGAGGGGATGGCCGCCATGAGGCCTTTAGTGTAAGGATGCAAAGGGTTGAAGATTACCTCTTCGACGGTTCCGGTCTCTACTATGTCTCCTGCATACATAACGCCGACCCGGTTGCATGTTTCTGCAACCACCGACATGTCATGGGTAATCAGAAGCACGCTCGAACGGTGTCTGGCCACCAGTTCCTTAAGTAGTTTCAACACCTGGGCCTGAACGGATACGTCCAGTGCCGTCGTGGGCTCATCGGCTATAAGAAGAGACGGTTTGGGAGCCAGCATCATGGCTATCATCACTCTCTGCGCCATTCCTCCCGAAAGCTGGTGCGGGTAGGAAAGGGCTATCTTCTCCGGTTCTGGTATGTTTACTTCCCGCAGTTTCTCTACAACAATGGCTGTTTTGTCCCCTTTTCCGGGAAACACTTCCGCGATTTGTTCGCCTACTCTCATAACAGGATTCAAGGCCGCCACCGGGTGTTGCATGATCATTGTTATTTCCTTTCCCCGTATTTCGCTGCGGAAGGTATCAGCGGGCAATGAAAGCAGGTCCCTACCCTTGAAGACCACCTGTCCGCTTTCGATCCTTCCGGGGTTGCGAATGAGGTTCAATACCGCCGATGCGGTTACGCTTTTCCCGCAGCCGGTTTCACCTACGAGGCCGAAAAACTCCCCCTTCTCGACGGTAAAGGAAACGCCGTTTATGGCCCGGACTATCCCGCGATAGGTGTAAAAATTGACGTACAGGTCTTTTATTTCAAGCAACGTCTCAGCCATTAGTCTCCCCTTCTAAGGTGTGGATCGGCGATATCACGGATTCCGTCTCCGAGAAGATTGAAACCGAACACGGTTACCAGGATGGCAAGTCCCGGAAAGGTGGGGACCCACCATTGGTTAACCAGAAAAGCGCGTCCGGTGCTTACCATAAGGCCCCATTCCGGTGTCGGAGGCTGCGCTCCCAGGCCTATAAAGCTCATCCCTGCGGCAATTCGGATTACGTTCCCCATGTCGAGGGTAGCGCGGATGATGGCCGTCGACGAGCATAGTGGCAGGATATCGGAGAAAAGTATACGGAGTTTCGTAGTTCCGACGACTTTCTCCGCGTCGATAAAGGTGCGTTCCTTTATGCTCAGCGTCTCTCCCCGTGCCAGCCTGGCGTAAGTCGGCCACATGGTAACAGCGATGGCTATCATGGTGTTAACCAGACTGGGCCCCAGGGCTGCTCCTATAGCCATGGCAAGGACGAGCCTGGGAAAGGCCATGAAAATGTCCGCCGTTCTCATAATTACTTCGTCAATCCATCCGCCGAAATAACCTGCCACAATTCCAAGCAACATGCCCAGCGGCAGGTCTATCAGCAAGACTATTATCATTATTTTCAGGGCAAGCCCGGTGCCGTGGAGAATACGTGAAAATATATCCCGGCCGAGCTCGTCCGTGCCCATCCAGTGTTGTGTTGAGGGGGCCTGAAGACGGTTTCTGAGGTCCATTTGTAAGGGGTCGTAAGGAGCCAGCAAAGGGGCTAAGATGGCTGTAAGCACGAGAGCAAGGACGATGACAAGTCCAGCAATGGTAAGATGACTTCTTTTGCCCGCATGTATGATTTCACGGACCTGTGAAATTTCAGACTCATGTTTTTCCTTCCAACGGGCAAAGGTTCTTTTTTCTGGTTTCATGGCGACTCTCCTAATACCTGACCCTGGGGTCGAGGAAACCGTACAGCAGGTCTACTATGAGATTGCTGAGGGCATAGCATGTGGCTATAAGCGTGACGGACCCGACAACGGCGTTCAGGTCCAGTGACAGGAACGAATTCACCGAGTACCTTCCGAGTCCGGGATAGCCGAAAACCGTTTCCGTAAGTACGGAACCTTCAAGAAGGTAGCCGAAAGATATGCCTATCATGGTTATGACCGTTATGGACGCATTTTTGAAGGCATGCCGGAAAATGACTGTGCGCTCTTTAAGTCCCTTTACCCTGGCCGTCCTTATGTATTCCTCGTTCAGGATTTCCAGCATGGATGAACGTGTGACACGGCTGATGTAGGCGGTCTGAATCCATCCCAGAACCAGGCCTGGACCCAGAAGATGATGCATTACATTCCAAAACACGTCGAACTGTCCCGCCAAAAGGCTGTCTACGGTGTACATGCCCGTCACCGTTGGAGGTGGGGCGAGAGTGGCTGAAATTCTTCCCCCAGCCGGAATCAGGCCTAAATGATAATAAAAAAGCAGTATTACAAGTAAACCAAGCCAGAAGGCGGGCATAGAGATCCCGAAAAGAGAAAAGACCCTGCTGAAAGTATCCGGCATTTTGTTGCGTTTTACGGCAGCCACTATGCCCAATGAGACTCCGCAGATTACGGCGATGACCATGGCAAACAGCACCAGTTCCAGCGTTGCCGGGAAATAGGTCTTCAGGTCCGTACCCACCGGGTTTTGAGTCCGTAAAGAGATGCCGAAATCGAAGGTGGCGACTCCCTTGAGGGTACGCAAATATTGCTTGTGCAGCGGCAGGTGGAGGCCCAGTTGACGTTCCGTCCTCTCTATCAGTTCTTGAGGGGCGTTCTCACCCAGTATGGCCCCTACAGGATCGGCGGGTATGACGCGGGATATGAAGAACGTTACCGTAACCACACCTAAAATGACGACCAAAAAAAGTATAAGGCGTTTAATTACGTATTTTCTGAAGCTCAAGGGATTCTCACCTGCCTGGTTTGTGAGGCTCCGGGCTGCGGGCAGCCCGGAGTCTCGCGTTTTTTCGTGCCTAGCCTTCGATCTCCAACAGATTCAGCGGTGTTTCCGTAAGTGGACTGAGCGTAAAATTCTTTACCTTTTCCGAGAGGCCTACATGGCCCGCAAACTGGTAAAGGATTTTGAAAGGGCCTTCCTCGAGCCAGCGCTTCTGGATTTCAACGTACAGCTTCTCTCTTTCTTCCCTGTCCTGGATAAAAGCAGCCTTTTCCACCATGTCAGTCAGTTCGGGATTGGCATAGCCGTTTCTCCACGCCAGCTGCTTTATTTTTGCCTCCGGGCCTGTTGTCCTGCTGTGGGCGAAAGGTTTGGCCATGGCATCGGGGTCACCGTAATCGGCTCCCCAGCGGGCTAGTACCAGTTCTAATCCCTGTTCCCGATATTTGCCGAGAAGAGTGGTGTATGCTATGACTTGCAGGTCAGTCTTGATCCCGATGGCATCAAGATTCGCTTTGACTATGGTCCCTTCCGTGGAAAGGAAATCCGGAACAGTCAACTGGACAGAGAATCCGTTGGGATATCCGGCCTCGACCAGTAGTTCCCTTGCCTTTTTGGGGTCGTAGGGGAAAGGGTTACCGTCGTAATGGGAGAACATTCCCTTGGGTATGAAGCTGTGCAGTTCGAAGACGCCACCGCCTGTAGCCTGAATGACGCCTTCCGTGTCTATCGCATGCTTGATTGCCTGGCGTACCTTCACATTATTCAGCGGTTCCCTGGAGGCGTTCATACCTAGGTAGATCATCCTGAAAAGCGGAGACTTTACCGCGTAAAGGCCCTCAGTTCTCTCGACTTCCGGGATCTGGTCGTATTCTAGGTTCCACGCCATGTGGACAGATCCACCTTTGAGCTGCAGGAGCTGGCTTGAAGATTCAGGTGTGTCGATAAGCACTATCTCCTGGATCTTCGGCTTTTCTCCCCAGTAATGAGGATTGGCCTTGAGTACGATTTTTTCGTTGCGATTCCAGCTTTCAAGCATGTAGGGTCCGCTCCCGGCGGAATTGTTGTCGAGCCAGGCAGAACCCATGTCGCCATCCTTTTCGTTGGCCTTGGCCTGTTTCGAGTTGACCACGCCGGAGATATAGGTCATGCAGGAGAGGACCAGCTGTGGCGAATAGGAGTCGTCCATTTCGACAATAACCTTGTTGTCGTCGGTGGTTATTGAATCCTCGGTAACGCCGAACTGTGTAAGTATCCATGAAGGGGACTTTGCGAGTCTGACGACGCGCTTGAGAGAATAGGCCACGTCTTCGGGCGTGACGGGATCTCCGTTGGAAAAGACTGCGTCATCCCTTATTGTGAAGATGATCTTTTTGTCCTCGATTTTCCATTCCGTTGCGAGGTTCGGTTGGATTTCACTGGCTGAACCGGGTTTGAATTTGACGAGAGAGTCATAAATGTTGTCCAGCAACCAGTGACCTTCCACCTCATAGCACGCGGCAGGATCCAGGGTTACTATGGTCCCCGTGTTCATCGCTCCTATAAACTGCGAGGAAGCGGCCAGCGCTGCCGAAGCGACCAGCAATGCAGACACAGCAAGACACGATACCACTAGTTTCCTCCATCTTCTCATGCTACCGACCTCCCTTTCGTGGAGTAGGGATTTTCATTTCTTCTGCCGATTATTTTGAGCTTCCACCCCCCCTTTTTGTGAGTTTTACGTGATTGTGATTTGCTCGCAGCTTTCCAGAAAATCCCTTGCGAAGTCGGCGCCAAGACCAGGTCCTTCGGGCAATTCGATCTCGCCTGCCGTGTACCTGGCTCCACCGAGGACGGGATCGGACTTCATGCCCAGGTGGCCGTCAAGGTCAGCGTAGAGTATGCCCCGTCTTGCCGAGGCAAAATGCGCGGCGGCCGTAAGGGCGAGACGACTTTCGGTCATGCAGCCTACCATGCAGGGGATGCCGGCAGCGGAAGCTATGGCCTCTATTTTGAGGGCATTTGCGAGACCGCCCGACTTTGCGAGTTTGATGTTAAAAATGTGACAAGCCTGGAAAGCCGCAAGCCGGAAGGCGTCATGGGGGCTAAAGAGTCCTTCGTCTGCAGCGATCGGAACTTTGGTCATCCTGCACAGTTGTTTCAGCCCTTCCATGTTCCACCAGACAAGAGGCTGCTCGCAAAACTGGATATTGCTTCTTTCAAGTTCGCCGAGGACCTGCGAAGCCTCAACCAGATTCCATCCCTGATTTGCGTCAAGCCGTATCGGAATTTCCATTCCCACCCTTTGTCGGATGTGCCTTACCCGCTTTATATCTTCCTCGACGGATCCTCCCAGCTTGACTTTCAAAACCCTGTATCCGTCTTTGACGTGTTCAAGCGCCTTTGAGGCCATAACGTCGGGATCGTCGATGCTTATGGTGTTGTCTGTTTCGATCTTTCTCCGTGCACCTCCAAGTAATGCGTATAGTGGAATTCCTGCGGCCTTTGCTACGAGATCATGAAGCGCTATATCAAAAGCCGCCTTCAGCGCGGTGTTCTTCAGGAGTGCGCCGTCCAAAACCTTCACAGCTCCCTCGATATCCGTTGCTTCCCTCCCCAGAAGCAACGGTGCTATCTCTTTCCCGGCCTCGTACGCGGCTTCCCTGGTTTCTCCCGTTACCGGGGGATTCGGTCTCGCTTCGCCGGTGCCGTAATATTCTTTTCCTGAGTGGATCCTGACGACGATGTTTTTCGCCTTCGTAATTTCAGCCAGAGAGGTACGGAATGGTTCCAAAAGTTCGAAGTCGGCTTTGTAAATTGTGATTTTGGTAATTTCAAGAGTCATGGCGTTACCTCCCCTTGTATTTGAGCGGGTTTTTCGTTGTCGTAAAGATGGCACGCGACGAAACGGCCTTTCCCTGCTTCCCTGAGAAGTGGTGCCGAAGTCTCGCAAATCGCCCCTACCTTCTTGAAGCATCGTGTGTGGAAGGGGCACCCCGTCGGTGGGTCTATAGGACTCGGTATCTCGCCTTTGAGGATGATTTTTTCGCCACGTTTCGTGGGATCGAGTTTGGGGGTGACCGAAATGAGGGCCTCAGTGTAAGGGTGAAGCGGTGAGGAAAACAGGTCTTCCGTATCACCCGTTTCCATAATCCTTCCAAGGTACAGGATGGCGAGCTTTTCCGTAAAAAGCCGCACGACGGCCAGGTCATGAGTTATAAAAAGATAGGTCAGGTCTAGTCTTTCCCTTAATGATTCAAGGAGTTTCAGAACTTCAGCCTGGACCGATACGTCGAGCGAAGATGTCGGTTCGTCAAGTACCACCAGTTCGGGGTCAAGTATCAGCGCCCTTGCTATGGCCACGCGCTGCCTTTGCCCTCCGGACAGTTCGTGGGGATAGCGGTACAGGTGCTGTTCGCTCATTCCTACCAGAGACAGGAAGGAAACGACCTTTTCTACAGCCTCTTCCTCCGAGCCTACCAGACCATGGGTACGGAGGCCTCTTCCGATAACGTTTTTGATCTTTTTCCGTGGATGCAGCGAAGAGTAAGGATCCTGGAAAACAAGCTGGAGTTTTCGTCTCAGTCTCTTGTCCCTGGAAAGGTCGGCCCCGGAAATATCCTGTCCATCGTAATTTATGGTTCCACCGCTGGGTTCCAGAAGCCTGACGATCATCCTGCCCAGTGTAGTCTTGCCGCTTCCCGATTCACCGACAATGCCAAAGATACAGCCTTTTTCGACGGAAAGGGAAACTCCGTCGACTGCCTTGACGGTTTTCCCCTCTTCAAGGGGAAATTCCTTTTTCAGGTTTTGAATTTCAAGAAGGGGTTTTGTTTGCGTAATCATGAAGTATGAACCTGTCCCTTCAAAATGCGATATGGGATAAAGCCTGTGAGTCCAATCAGTTCTTCCCAATGACAATGTATAAGATACCACAACCAACGTGCCAGGGGAGTATTGTATATCATGCATAATAAATACAATGACTGGAAGCGTTTTGAAAAAAGTTTTCTAAAAAACCCGTTTGACTGGATCCTTAAATGTCTTTCATCCACTATCCCGGCAACACCATGAAAGGTGCGCGATGGGAAGGGGCTTTCATAGTATTTTTTGTATTTTTTGCATGCGAGAGCGGACAGATGCGACAATAGTGCACAGGAACCTTTACGAAGGGATGCGATATTGATGGTGGACGAAAAAAGGTTGCTGGGAAACTTTTTGGAATTGGTCACGATAAAGGCACCATCCTTCCAGGAGAAGCCCGTGGCGGAAGTGCTTCATGACATGCTCTCAAAGATGGGCCTTAGTGTGCATGTCGATGAGACTTGCGGCAAAACTGGAAGCAATACCGGCAACGTCATAGCCAGACTAGAGCCCTCTAGGGGATTTACAGAGTGGGTTGCCTTTTCTGCTCATATGGATACTGTGGCCGTTGAAAGGGAAGTAACCCCCCAGGTAAAAGACGGGGTAATTTTTTCAGACGGTCAGACGATTCTGGGTGCCGACGACCGTGCAGGGATTGCCGCGATTCTGGAAGCCCTCGAAGTCGTCGTTGGAAAAGCCTTGCCCCATCCGGGTTTAGAACTCATTTTTACCGTAGCTGAGGAACAGGGTCTTTTGGGCTCGAAAGCGCTGGCTCCGGATGGCCTGAAAGCTCAACAAGCCTTCGTGTTGGATAGCTCTATGGAACCAGGCTACATCATTGTAGCCGCACCGACCCAGTACAAGCTCTTTTGGACCGTCCAAGGGAAAGCCGCCCACGCAGGTGTTGCTCCGGAGGAAGGTATCAGCGCCATAATGGCGGCGTCAGCGGGGATCGTGAATGTTCCGCAAGGCCGCATCGACGCGGAAACCACGGCCAATATTGGTGTGATAAAAGGCGGCAAGGCGACTAATATCGTTTGCGACCGTGTAGATATTCAAGCTGAGGCGCGTTCCCTCGAAGATGCCAAAGTGGAACGCCAGGTCGAGGCCATGTCGCAGGCCATGCGAAAAGGCGTCGAAGAAAAGGGCGGCCGCCTTGAAGAAAGGCGGGAACTTTCTTATCCGGGATATAGGATGAGTGAAGACGCCCCCGTGGTCTTCAAGGCCATCGAAGCGGTGCGCAGGTGCGGACTAAAGCCGCAGCTTGTTTCGGCCGGGGGCGGAAGCGACGCGAACATTTTGAACTCTAAGGGAATTTCCGCCGTCAACCTGGCGCTGGGAATGGAAAAGGTCCATACGCCCGAGGAGCGGATTTCCGTGCCCGCGATTGTGAAAGCTGCCGAGATAGTACTCATGCTTATGTCGAATGCTTAGATGTGGCTTTTCCGTGTGCGTTGGCCATGAAAGCTCTGAAATTTTCGCAGGCCTAAAGTGTGAGTTCTACCGCGTCTTTTCTCATATGGTCGAGCCTTTCGAGATGTTTGGCATAATATTTTCGAACGAATGCCTCCTGCGTATTAAAGCACCAGTGGACATCACGCAGGTAGTAAACGGCTCCTTCCAGGTCTTTTTGCAGGAGGCATTCGACTATGGTTTCATGTTCGGCCATGCTGACTTCCTCCCACTCGGGGACTAGGTCAACGTTTCTGGGAAATTCGTAGAGCCTGTCTTTCATTAGCTGGGCAATACGGAAAAGCTCCTCGTTTCCGCACCTTCCAAGCCAGGTGTTGTGGAAGGTGCGGTTTAATGACATGTATTCTTCCATTTCTCCTTTTTCTAGGTCTTCCCGCATTTTTCTGTTTAAGTCCTGCAGCCTTTCAATATCCCCCTCAGTGAGGGATTGGTAAACGTCCTCCAGCGCTGCGGCTTCCAGTGCCCCTATGACACGGTACATTTGGCGGATCCTGGTGAGCGTAAGAGTGTTGATAACAACACCTCTTCTCGGGATGATGGTAACAAACCCCTCCGTTTCAAGTTGTACCAGGGCTTCTCTCAAGGGCGTCATGCTTATACCGAGCCTTGAGCTTGTTTCTTGTAAATTGAGAAGCGACCCGGGAAGCAGCTTGCCATCGTTCATTTGCTCCCTGATGAAGTCGTAGACCTTTTTTCGAAGCGATTTTTGGGAATAGCCTTTTTGTGTCATCCGGTTCACCCTCTGTCTGGAATGTATAATGCATATTCTGATTCAGCCCCTGGAAAATCCTTGACTCGGACTGCTGTTTTTGATAAAGATTAATATATCTAAGATATATCAGTTTGTCCAATTCAGAAAGTCTACAATATAATTTTGCCCTTGCAACGTGCCGGGGCTGGAAAGGAGAGGGTGCATTTACGCTTGACGATTTCCAGGCGGTGGTTTTTCCCGGCCAGGCCGGGAGGCGGTGAAGTTGTGGTTTAGGAAAAAGAAACGCCGAAAGGTTGGTTTTCCTGACTAAAAGGAGGTCCAATAATGAGAAGGCTTTTCCTTGGTGTTTTGCTTGTTGCACTTGTATTGGCTTTTGCGGGCTACGCTTTTGCCGGACCGGCAAAAGTCGGCATAATGACGGGAACGACATCACAGGGCGAAGAAGAGTACAGGGCCGCCCTGGAGATGATAGAAAAGTACGGCGCAGACAGGGTGATTCACGTAACATACCCGGACAAGTTCATGGACGAACAGGAGACGACCATACAGCAGATTATGAGTATGGCCGCTGATCCTGACGTCAAAGCCATTGTCCTCGTGCAGGGTGTTCCCGGAACGGCTGCTGCCATAGACAAGGTCAAGGAGATCAGGCCCGATGTTTTCTTCATCAACATCGTCCCCCATGAGGACCCCATGCTGGCCGCCCAGAAGGCCGATATCGTTCTGGAAACAGACAACCCCATGCGCGGTGTGACGATAATCGATCTTGCCGAAAAGATGGGGGCCAAGACCTTCTGTCACATCTCCTTCCCGCGCCATATGTCCTATCCGCTGCTTGCAGAACGCAGGGACATAATGAAGGCTGAATGTGAGAAGCGAGGCATCGAGTGGGTTTTCATCAACGCGCCGGATCCTACGGGCGACGCGGGTATTGCGGGAGCTCAGCAGTTTATCCTTGAAGATGTTCCCCGCCAGGTTGAAAAATATGGCAAGGATACCGCCTTCTTCAGCACGAACTGCGGCATGCAGGAACCTCTTATCAAGGCCGTACTCATGACAGGGGCCATCTATCCGGAGCAGTGCTGCCCCAGCCCGTACCACGCCTATCCCGGAGCACTTGGTATTGAGATCCCGGAAGGCAAGGCAGGAGATGTGGAATTTATCCTCAATGCCATAGAGGAGAAGATCGTCGAACAAGGTGGCGCAGGCCGGTTTGCTACCTGGAAGATACCCATAAACATGGCCTTTACCTACGGTTCGACGGAATACGCCTTTGACGTTGGTGAAGGTCGTGTATCCGGGTTCGACAGGGAACATATGGAGAAACTTATGGCCAAGTATGCAGGGGAGATCAAGACACGGACCTACGAGAACAAGGAAACTGGAGAAAGGGCAGATAACTTCCTCCTGATCGTAGGTGAATCGATCATCTTCGGAGAGGAGTAGCAGCCTTTGAATTTATAATTCGGATCACTTTTCTTTTTTCAAATTCCAGTCCGAAGGAACTGCGGGGTCGCCCTTCGGGGTTGACCCCGCAGCGCTGCTTCACCCCTTTAAGGAGGTTTTTATGGTTGTGGCACGCCTTGAAATGCGAGGGATAAGCAAGGAATATTTTGGAAACAAGGTGCTTAAATCGGTAAACCTCTCGGTTGCTCCCGGTGAAATCCACGCCCTGGTGGGCGAAAACGGTGCGGGCAAATCTACACTGATGAACGTTCTTTTTGGGATGCCCGTCATTCACAATACGGGCGGCTTCGAAGGGCAAGTTTTCATTAACGGAAAAGCCGTCGACATTACCTCCCCTGAAGAGGCCATGGCCCATGGAATAGGAATGGTCCATCAGGAATTCATGCTCTTGCCTGGATTTACTGTCACTGAAAACATCAAGCTCAACAGGGAAATAACGAAACCTAACTTTGCGAGCCGGTTCTTTGGTGAAAAACTTGAGACCCTGGATTTCTACAGGATGCGTGAGGATGCGAAAAAGGCTTTAAGGCGCATGGAGCTTGATCTCGACGAAATGCTCCCCGTGGCTGGTCTTCCCGTCGGGTTCATGCAGTTCGTGGAAATCGCCAGGGAACTCGACAAGGAAACTCTCAATCTTCTTGTACTGGACGAGCCCACGGCAGTGTTGACAGAAAGCGATGCCGAAACCCTCATGCAGGTCATGAAACGGCTGTCTTCACAGGGTATCTCCATTCTTTTCATAACTCATCGACTTGACGAGGTGTTGCAAGTTGCGGACAACATAACCGTTCTCAGGGACGGCGAGGTAGTGGCCGAACTTGAATCGAGGAAAGCAACGGTGGATCAACTGGCGGAGCTCATGGTAGGTCGAAAGATAGAGGTTACTTCCAGGTCCGAAAGGCATTCGACTGAAAATGTGAAGCCTCTACTGTCCATAAGGGATCTTCACGTGGACATGCCCGGCGAAAGCGTTCATGGGGTTTCGCTGGACGTGATAAAAGGTGAAATTCTGGGAATCGGCGGTCTTGCCGGACATGGGAAGATAGGCATTGCCAACGGTATTATGGGACTTTTTCCATCTCGGGGTTCTGTGCACGTGGACGGCAAGGAAGTAAGACTAAATTCGCCCATTTCGGCCCTGAACAGCGGGATGGCTTTCGTTTCCGAAGACAGAAGGGGAACGGGGCTCCTTCTCGAGGAATCGATTGAGTTAAATATTGCTGTACAAGCAATGCAGAGCCAGGACAAATTTCTGAAGAAAATACTGTTGCGTATTGCCGACATGAAGGCGATTCGCGAACACGCGCAAAAGATGATAAAGGAACTCGACATTCGCTGCACGGGACCGGACCAGCTTACGCGCCGCCTGAGCGGGGGGAACCAGCAGAAAGTATGTATTGCCAAAGCGCTTACGCTGGAGCCGTCGATACTGTTTGTTTCAGAACCGACCCGTGGGATAGACGTGGGTGCCAAGAAAATCGTTCTTGACCTTTTGGTGCGGCTTAACCAGGAATTGGGAGTCACCATCGTAATGACCTCTTCAGAATTGGCCGAGCTTAGGTCGATTTGCGACAGGATAGCCATAATTTACAAAGGCAGGCTCGAGGGTATTCTCCCTGTCGACGCAAGCGACAGGGATTTCGGTCTTCTCATGGCGGGCGAGCTGAGCCACCAAAGGAAGGAGGCTTCGTGATGAACCGGGAAAAATCCCACAAACCGGAATGGAACGAACGGATCAGGGAATGGGCCCGCGATTTTGGAGTCGCAAGGTCCATTATCCTCCTTTTCCTTGTGATACTTCTCGTGGCGGCTTTGATCATGGGGCTTCCCATGTCTCAGCTTTTTTCAAGTATCCTTGGCCGTTTCGGGATGAACGCTATCCTGGTTTTGGCCATGATACCAACGATACAGTCGGGGACCGGCCCCAATTTCGGCCTTCCATTAGGCATCGCCTGCGGCCTTGTAGCAGCGGTTCTCAGTATCGAACTCGACATGAGGGGTTTCCAGGCCCTGTTTTTCGCCGTTGGGCTGGGTGCGCTTTTGGGTGCCGTGACGGGTTATCTTTACGGGTTGCTGCTGAACAAGGTCAAAGGTCAGGAGATGACCGTGGGAACCTATTTTGGTTTTTCCATCGTGTCGCTGATGTGCATCTTCTGGTTTATGGCGCCCTTTAAAAGCCCGGAGATGATCTGGCCGTACGGCGGTAACGGCCTTCGTGTAACCATCGCCCTGCAGGACCGTTTTGACAAGGTTCTTAACAACTTCCTTGAATTCGAGGTATTTGGCACCTCGATACCGACGGGGCTTTTGCTTTTCGTAGCGGTTTTCTGCCTTATCGTATGGATTTTCATGAGGTCCAAAACCGGAGTGGCACTTTCGACGGTAGGAGCCAATCCGCGCTTTGCCGAATCTTGTGGTCTTTCGGTCAATAAATACCGCGTTATCGGATCCGTCTTTTCACAGGCTCTGGCAGCAGTGGGGATTGTAATCTATGCCCAGACTTTCGGTTTTATCCAGCTTTACATGGCGCCCCTTTTCATGGCATTTTTCGCCGTCGCGTCGGTTTTGATCGGCGGCGCGAGCCTGAATAGGGCCACGATCTGGCATGCAATGATAGGGTGCTTTCTCTTTCAATCGATCCTTGTTGTTTCAATGCCCGTTGCCAATGTGCTCGTAGCGGAAAATCTCTCCGAAGTCGCCAGGATCATCATCAGCAACGGTATTATCCTCTATGCTCTGACGCGCCGAGAGGCCGGAGGTGATGTAAGATGACAGAACAGCAAAAAAATCCACTTCCGGTTACGGAAACAAGGCTTGAACGAAAAAAGGAGCCTTTCGATCCCGGTTATTTCCTGCGCAAAAATGTAGTCCCGATATTTTTCCTGGTCCTGTGTATCATAGGTGGCTATTACAGTGGGCTTTCCCTGCCGTTTCTCGCCAACGAGATCATAACCAGGATGGCTCGAAACAGCTTTCTGGTCATATCCCTTATTATCCCGATATTGGCCGGAATGGGTCTTAATTTCGGCATAGTCCTCGGGGCAATGGCGGGGCAATTCGCCTATATCGCCACTGCCAACTGGGAGATGGCCGGGCTTTCCGGACTTTTGGCGACCTGTGTCCTTTCCGTTCCTCTGGCTATTGTTTTCGGTTGGCTCACGGGACGCCTTTTCAACCGCGCAAAGGGGAAAGAGATGATTTCGGGGATAATTCTGGGGTTTTTCGCAAATGGATTATACCAGCTTGTTTGCCTGTTCTTCATGGGCAGGATTATCCCTATTCGGGTACCTTCAATGTTGCTTTCTACTGGTATAGGGCTCAGGAACACCCTTGATATAAAGGCAATGCACTACGCGCTGGATAACATATGGAAGGTCCGGATCAAAATCCCCGGTTTCGTATTTCCCATAATGATACCGATGGCCACCATCGCTGTCATTGTCGTCCTGTGTCTTTTCATAAGGTTTATCGTAAAGACCAAGCTTGGCCAGGAATTCAGGGCCGTTGGACAGGACCGGCATATTGCGGAGGTTGCAGGGATCAAGGTAGACCGCGTCAGGATAATAGCGATAATATTTTCGACGGTTTTAGCAGGCCTCGGGCAGGTTATTTTCCTCCAGAACCTGGGCAACATAAATACCTATGGAAGCCACGTCCAGGTAGGAACCTTTGCCGTAGCCGCTATCCTGATAGGGGGAGCATCGGTGAAAAAGGCTACCATAAGCCAGGCGTTGCTCGGGACGCTTCTATTTCATACACTTTTCATCGTGTCGCCTCTTGCAGGAAAGAACCTCGTCGGAGACGCGATGATCGGAGAATATTTCAGGGTTTTTGTAACTTATGGAGTTATAGGTATCGCCCTGGCCCTACATGCCTGGCAAAGTTTGCAGCAGAGAAAAACTGTTACGATAGAGGCTGCATCAGAACCTGTTTCAGAGGGAGGAAAATAAATGCGGCATTCCGAAATGCTGGCAAAGGCGGTCGAAAAAGTAAAAGCGGCTGGTTGGGATGCCATGCTTTTGGGCCCATCGCCGGATCTGGAGTACCTTCTGGGTCTTTCCGTTCACCGGTGCGAACGATTCAACGGTTTGTTTCTTCTTCCCGGAGGGGACGTTTTCGCTGTGGTTTCGCGTTTGTACCTCGAGGAATTCAAAAAAGCAATGCCGGATGGTGCGCCTGTATACGACTGGCCCGACGAGGATTGGTTTTATGGTGCTTTGGAGCGGGCATTTGAGGATTTCGGTTTAAAAAAAGGCGCCAGGCTGGGTGTAAACGATGGAATCTCTGCTGTTGACGCTGTTGAAATCGTCAAACGCTGTGGGACAATTCTCGAAAATGGCTGGAGGCTTCTGGAAGACCTGCGGATTGTCAAGTCACCCGTGGAGCAGCAAAAACTCAAAAGAGCAGGCGAAATCGCAGACAGGACTTTGGAAGCGCTCCTTCCTTTTATTGAGCCCGGAAAGACTGAAAAGCAGATAAAAAGGAAGCTTCTGGAGATTCTCGACGACATGGGAGCTTCGGACGTTTCATTTCAGCCTGTAGTAGCCAGAGGCGAGAATGCCGCTATGCCTCATTACCCGGGGGGAGATGGCGTAATCGGGGAAAAGGATTCCCTACTTATAGATTTTGGTTGCAGGTTCGAAGGATACTGTTCGGATATGACGCGGACGCTTTTTATTGGCGAGCCGGACGAAGTCGTTAAAGAAATGTACGAGGTCGTTCTACACGCCCAGGAGGAAGGGGAACGGGCAGTACATCCCGGTGTTGTAGCAGAGGATGTCGACATTGCCGCCCGCCGTGTCATCGAGGAAGCCGGATACGGAGGGTATTTCAACAACCGCCTCGGCCACGGAATTGGCATAGCCATTCATGAGGCCCCGAACATAATCAGGGGAAACAGAATGGCCTTGGCTGAAGGTATGGCTTTCAGCGTAGAACCGGGCATCTACATCCCGGGAAAGATCGGAATCAGAATTGAAAACTGTGTTGTAGTTACCGATGACGGCTGCGAAGCCTTGACTCGTTTTCCCAAAGAGATCATTATTCTCGAATAAAAGCGAGCTTTTAGTGAAAGCAATTTTCACGAACATTGCTCTTGTCGTACGAAGGGGAATGTGATATTTTCCAGTTGCAGGATCCAAGGCAGGTATTTGGATTTTCAATGAACACACACTAAAGGGGAGTAGCTCACGGACGAAGTCACCAACACGGCGTAATGCGCCTGGCTTCGCCGGCGGACCCGAAAGGCCGTAAGCGAGACTTTTAGCGTGGCTTTTGCCATGCAAGAAGTCTCGCTTACTTTTTGAAAGAGGTGTTAAGCTCATGGACTGGTACGAATCTGTGATGACAGCCTTTACTTACAGACACTTCATAATGATGCTGATCGGGGCTGGATTGATATGGTTGGCGGTGGAAAAGAAATATGAACCGAACCTGCTTCTGCCAATGGGCTTTGGAACGATTCTGGTCAACATTCCTCTTTCATCGGCCATAACCAGGGTAACCGAAGGTGTTGTCCAGGAGGGTGCGCTGAGCCTTCTTTTCGACATAGGCATCGCGACGGAACTTTTCCCTTTGCTGATATTTATTGCCGTGGGAGCCATGATCGATTTTACGCCCCTTTTGTCGAACCCGGTAATGTTTACTTTTGGTCTTGCGGCCCAGGCAGGTATATTTTTGACCATGGGGCTTGCGCTGTTTTTCGGTTTCGACATAAAAGAAGCGGCTTCCATCGGTATCATCGGTGCCGCCGATGGTCCTACTTCAATTTATGTGTCGGCTCGATTCGCGCCTCATCTTTTGGGCCCGATTTCTGTCGCTGCCTACACCTATATGGCCATAGTGCCCCTGATACAACCGCCGGTGATCCGTCTTCTTACTACCGCCAATGAGCGAAAGATTCGAATGCGTTATGCCTCAAGACCCGTTTCCCGGCGGACGAAGATTCTTTTTCCCATTGTCGTGACACTTGTCGCTGGCGTCGTCGCACCTGCCTCGGTGTCGCTAATAGGCTTTCTTATGTTCGGAAACCTTGTAAGGGAGTGCGGTGTCCTGGAGCGCCTCTCCCATGCTGCCCAGAACGAGCTTGCGAACCTTGTCACATTGCTGCTGGGGCTTTCACTTTCTGCGACGATGACTGCGGACAGGTTCGTTCAGCCTGCAACTATGCTTGTCATAGGCATGGGACTTGTAGCATTTGTCCTTGATACGATGGCAGGAGTTATCGCGGCGAAGGTGCTTAACCTGTTCCTTAAAAACAAGGTGAATCCCATGGTTGGAGCGGCAGGAATTTCTGCTTTTCCAATGTCAGCGCGGGTAATACAGAGGATGGGGCAGCAGGAAGACCCGCAGAATTTTCTGCTCATGCACGCCGTTGGTGCAAACGTAGCCGGGCAGGTCGGTTCCGTACTTGCCGGAGGGGTGCTTTTGGCGTGGCTCGCATGACGGAGTGTCAATGATCCGGAAATGGGGCAAGCTCATCTTTCATGCCCGAAAGAAGCGGTACGTCCCTTCGAATCAGGTCAAGGCCAGAGCAAGCTTCGACTTCGTACCACAAGTTTTCGGAGACCATTATGTGCCCCAGGTCCAGGGTGTCTTTTATGCGGACGATCCTGGCTTCTTTTTCTCCCGCCAGAAAAAGCCCTGTCGCGAGGGCCTGGTAGTCGTTGTCGAGAATCATGGGAAGGCGCTCTGTTATTCTGGACGTTATGGCGTTTGCATAGGTGACTGTGAAATCTATTTTTTGGAATAACCTTGAGGTGGTAATATCAGCAGTCCCGATACCTGAAGCATTGCCGCCTGATGCTTCAGTCAAATCAAATACCACGATACATTTGGTTGAAAAAGTGGTCCCTGCCTTATGTGAGCCGTCCCAGGCCCGACCGGTCACGTTTGGGTCCATACCGGCACCCGAAATGTCTTTTCCCATGCGGTCTACCAGAAGCAGGTCCGATTCGCTGATTAATATCCTGCCCATCAATTCGCGGGCCTTCTCGAGGAGTCCTTTTTCGCCAGAGTCGATTTCACCGGTTTTCAAACCGTAAATTCCGGCTGTTTCCCCATAGGCGTTTTCGAGTATGCCGATTCCCCCCAAAACGGGCAGCTTGGAAATCACCATATCCCTGACTTCCGGGAGAATATAACCCATCTTTTTGAGTCCCCGACTGTGGCAGGCCGCTGCACCCTTGAGGTTGCCGAGGCCAACGGAAAGCATCTTCGTGATTCCGCTTTCAAAAGGGCCTGTCACGTCTGTATGAGGCTTTATACGGTTTACAACGAGAATCCAGTCGGCACCGTCGGCCACAGCATTTACCCAGACCGGGATGCCGCAAGGTGTTTGTCCGAGTAGCACCGCTTCCATCGAAGCGCGGATCGGGACATTTACCGTTTTTTCTGTGATACCGAGGTTTTTCAGAATTTCGATCTGTCCTTCAGGCCTTCCTCCGCCATGACTGCCCATTGCGGGAACAATAAAAGGATTAGCCCCTTTCCCCTTGAGGTAGTCGGCGATAACCCTGTAAATATCCGCAATCGATGCTATTCCCCGACTCCCTGCTGTTATCGCTATACGGGAGCCGGGGATAACTTTTTCCGGGGGTATAACGTGATCTAGTGCTTCGATTAGTTCTTTTTCAAGGTTTTCTATCCGCGGCCTCGGAAAGATCTGTTTAACGAGATGCATTGCCGGAATATGGCTATTTCCCAGTAGAGCGGACAAATCTGCCAAAAGAGACACTCCTTGCCTGTCGCCGGTTTTTCTCGAGGGGAAACCGGCGATTCTACTTTTTCTCGCTTGTATCGGGAAGGTCGAGCTTGAACCTTTGCGAATAAAGTACCATCTCTCCCCATGTTTTCTCGTCCAGGAAAACCCCTTTTTCAAGAGATTCTTCCCTGCGCATGCGTTCTTTCTCCCCGTGAACAAAAATCCTGTCCTGGCCTTGTGCCTTTTCGGAGGCCCGGATCTCGTCGAGTATCGATTGGACTAACTCCGAAATCTTTGAAGGTTCGCCGAATAGGTCCAGCCTGAAGGCGGCAAAAAAATGGGTAATAGCTCCACCAGAACCGGACGAGAAAACATGCCGACTCCAGGTTCCGCCTGAAAGGGCCGAACAAAAGAGTTCCACCATCAGTCCAAGTCCATATCCCTTGTGGCCTCCCAAGGTCTCCCCCCGACCGCCGAGCATCAGTTGCCCTCCGAAGGGTAGGGTACTCTTGAAAAGTTCGCTCATGGCGGCCGAATCAGTAGTATCCGCTCCCTTGTCGTCTACGGCCCAACCCAGGGGCATCTCAAGGTTACGTCTTGCGTAGGTTTCGATTTTCCCGTGGGGGACCGTAGTTGTAGCCATATCAAGGAGAAAGCACCCGTCCCTTGTCGCAGGAAAGGCTACGGCTATGGGGTTGGTCCCTAAAAGCCGCTCGCATCCGTGGGTAACTATGGCGAAGGGTTCCGTGTTTGTCATGGCGATCCCAACACAGTTTTTTGGTGGAGCCATCTCCGCCCAGAGTCCCGCCATTCCGAAGTGATTTGAATTCCTGACGGAACAAAACCCCGCCCCCACATCGGATGCCTTTTCAAGACATATACCCATGGCCTTTAAGGCGATATCCATGCCGATGCCGCTATTTCCGTCCAGGACAGAGGATATTCCAGTCTGGTAAACGGTTTCTGTTGGAGCTTCAGGCCTGAAAATACCTTCCTTGATGTATTTTTCGTAGTCCACCACTCGCTGCAGACCGTGAGAGGGAACTCCCCTGGCGTCAGCTTCTACCAGGGCCCACGCGGTAATTCCGGCCTTGTCATTCGGGTATCCTATTTGTTCCAGAACCTGCTCTGCATAGACGAGAAGGGGTTCGTACCCGATACGAATCATTAGCGTACTCCTAACCTGCAAAAAACAAGGCAAGCGGAGCGAGCAGGAAGACGGAAAAGACCGCCCGAATTGCGTAGATTCCGGTGAGCTTGCCAAAGTCGAGAGGAATCCTTGAGTTAAGAATCAAAACGCCTACTTCTGTCATATAGATCAGCCCTGTTGCGGATATGCCGGCGCACATGAATTTCGCCGCAACGGCGGTTCTGTCGGCGCCTATTACCGCGGCCAAAAACTGGTCGGCGTAGCTCAGGACGAAAGCGGGCGCCACATCGGCTGCCTCAGGGATGTTGACCAAAGCCAGCATCCAGGCGAAGGGAGCGGATATCCACTGGAAAAGAGGGGTGCTATTGGCGATGATGAGTACGATTGTTCCCCAGGAAACCACAAGCGGCATGGTGCTGACGATTAAAGAAGTGAAAGTCCTGAGACAGGTGCTGATAACCGTGCGGGCACCCTGGTGTCGTGCCTTTTCAACTGCCGCATGGAGCGCCCATTCCTTGAGGGTGAACCCTTCAGGAATGTCTTCACTGAGTTCCTGGTTGCCTGTTCCGGAATAGGTATCGGGGATACCCCTTAACGGCCATAACCTGGGCATGATCAAGGCCAGTACGAAAGTTACCAGGTAAACCGAAATGAGGATCTGGAAATACATGTGAGGAAGACCGACGAATTCCGCCATCAGGTATATGTAGGCGATGCTGATCACGGAAAAACACGTTGAGATGATAGCGCCCTCGCGGTCGCTGTAATAACCCTCATTGTGCATTTTAGTAGTTATGACCACTCCAACAGAACTGCTTCCAACCCATGAGGCCATGCAGTCCACGGCAGCTCTCCCCGGAAGCGTAAAAAGGGGCCTGAACAGCGGGCGTGCCATGGTTCCTATGTATTCCATGAGTCCAAAGTCGGTCAAAAAGGGGACAATAAAGGCTAAAACAATGAATACGACCAAAAGCGCCGGGGCGAGGATAATTCCCGGTGTTCCCCCGTTGTCCATGCTCCATATTATTTCGGGTCCTACCTTGAAATAAATTAAGGGATAAAAAATCGCTCCGAGAAGTCTTGATCCCACCCAAAAGGGCGACACGATAAATATCTCCCTGAGAAATTCGTGTTCCTTGACGAACCTTGGCTTGGCTATTACCGCGTAGAGCGTGAAAAGCGCTCCGGCGCAGACGAAAATCATGGCAAGAAGCGGGAGATAATCTCCAAGGATGCTCTTGCCGATGTCTATTGCAATGCCCAAAGGTGTGTTGATGGTGTGTTCCTGGGGTATTGGAAGCAAAAAGGCCACTGCCCCAATGAGCGAGGGGATCAGGAATTTGTTTAGTTCCTTTTTCGTATAACCTTTTTTACCGGTACCTGTACTACTCATTTGTTCTCTCTCCTTCCTGGATGAGTTTTATATATTTCGAAAGGGCCCGCTTGAGCCTCTTGCAGCCTTCATTGGCCTCTTCGGGGGAAACCTTGGCGAAAGACAGTCTGATGGTGTCTTCGGTGGTCTTCGTCGGGTCGGGGGAAAAGGTCTTCCCGGCGATAACACCTACGCCTTCGCTTTGTATGGCGAATTTCACGAAAGAATCGGAATCTTTCAGGCCCGGTGCTTCTCCCCAAAGGAAGAATCCGCCCTTGGGCGTTTTGAAACAAAATTCCGACTCGCGGAAATGTTCATGCAGGGCATCTACAAGCCCGTCTCGTCTTGCTCGGTAGGCTTTTCTGAGTTGCTCCAGGTGGCTGGCGAAATTTCCAGACTGCAGGAATTCGAGGAGTCCGCGGTGAAGAATGGCCGGTAAATTGAGCGTATTAGCCACGCGAAGCCTGTGAAGGGTCGGAAATATCCAGCACGGGGCGGCGATCCAGCCACAACGGATTCCCGGAGCCACTGTCTTCGAGAAGCTGCCCAGGTATATGACCCGGCCGTCATTTTCGGGCAAAGACATGTAGCTGGTTGGAGGAATCTCTTCGAACCACAGGTGCCTGTAGGGGTCATCCTCCAGTATCAAAAAGTTGTAATACTTCGCCAGCTCAAGGATTTCTTTCCTTCGCTTGAGTGAAGTTACAGCCCCCGAGGGGTTTTGGAAGCAGGGGATGGTGTAAAAGAATTTTACGTGCCTCTTCGAGGCGAGGTCCTCCAGGGCTTCGGTCGAAGGGCCCTCGTCATCCATAGGAACGGCTTCTATTGAAGCGCCTTCTTTTTCGAAGGCCAGGAAGGCTTCGGGATAAGAAGGGTTTTCGACAGCAACGACATCACCCTGGTCGATTACAGCTTCCGTAAAGAGGCCCAGACCTTCCTGCGAGCCTGTCGTAAGGAGGATGTTTTCCCAAGTGAGGTGTCGCGGAAGAAGCCCTTCATTTTTTGTCCATTGGGCAATCCAGTCCCTGAGCTCCGTAAGGCCTGATGAGTCGTGATAATATCCCATCAAATCCGTCGCATTATCGAAAGCCTTGCAAAGGGCTTCGCGCAAGTCACGGGCGGGCATGAGATCGATCGAGGGCTCGCCTGCCGTGAACGAAAGGGCTCCTGAAGAATGGACCAGTTCTATCATGTCCTGGATGGTAGAGTCATAAAGCCGGGCATGTCTTGCTCCCAAAAGTTCTGAAAAGGAGTCCATAACATTGCCTCCAATAGTAAGTATTGGATCCACTGGATCCGATAATAGGGGTAAGGTATCATAACAAATGTCGCATTGTCAAAGTACCAAACCTTTAAAAATTTGCGATTTTAGGAGGCCGGGACGGAATGGCCACTCTATCGCCCGTGGAAAGGATCTACCAAAAACTAATGGAAGATATAATATCGGGCCGGTTAAAAGCAGGACAAAGGCTTCCTACCACGGCTCTGGCCGAAAAATCGGGTACTAGCAGGATGCCGGTAAGGCAAGCCCTGCAAAGGCTTGCCAATGAAGGTATCGTGGTTCAAAGTCCAGGGGTTGGTGCCAGGCTTGTGTCGCCTTCCCCAAAGGAAGTCCGTGATGTTTACGTCGTGAGGGTTATCCTGGAAACCACGGCCCTTTCCCTGGCATTTCGAAACTTCGGGAATGTCCGGTTGGCGCGGCTTGAAGAATCTCTTTTGAAACAGTGTGAGGCTCGTAATCGATCTTTCGCTGAATACCTGAAATGGGACCTGGAATTTCACAGAATTATCGCTGAAGCGTCGGATAACGATTTTCTTGAACGCGAGATAGAAAACGCCCTTTCTGCCTCCAACGTGTACAGGATCCTGTTCGAGAAAAAAGGAGGAGACTACAAACCGCCTGCCCCCGAGGAAGAGCACCGCGAGATACTGTTTTTTATAAAAAGCGGTGACCCAAAAAGGGCAGGCGAACTTCTGCGCCGACATATTCTCCGGGGTGTCGAGGACCTGGGAATGGGTGAAGGCCAGATCACTGAAGAGGTGATGACAAATGCGACGGTCTTTGGCGATGGAAAAACGCGGACTCAAGGGTGACGAGATCGAGGGTTGGCTGTTAGCAAATGGAGGGGAAAAAGCCGGTGAATACAGTATAGAGGGCCCAGGGTGGCGGGTGGTTTTTCTGGAAGAACGTACCGAATTGCTTGGTCCCATGCATTTCCCCGTGGTGAAAATCCGCATAGAAGCTGAGGAAGAACTTTTCGAAAACTTCCTGCGGCGGTTCAGGATGCATTTTCTAAGAGGAGGAGCATAACCAAAACTTTCCAGCCTTTGAGATTATAAAGTTTTTCATTATTAATTTCGGCTGCTCTTTAAGGCAATTTAGAACTCATTGTAAAATCTTTCTGCACCTGGGTGAAAAGGTATAAGGATGTGCTTCAGGTTTTCAGGCGTCATCGATTCCATAGCTCGACGAACGTTCACCAGCATTTCCTTTTTTTCGTAGAGAATCTTGACCATTTCAAACACCGTGTCCTCTGGAAAATTTACGTGGACTGCGAGTACGTTCCAGCTGGCGTATGTTTCTATGTCTTTGTTTTGACCCCTGTACGTGCCGGCAGGAATTACGCAGGGAACCCAATAAGGGGTTTCTTCCATGACGATCTTACGTATATTCTCTGGAATACTCAGGAATTCAACAGCGTCAATTGCTGTGGCTTCCTTGATCCCGGCCATGCCGGTGGAACCTGCCACGATCGCCGCATCTATCCTGTGTTCTGCGAAAGCTTTTGCGGTTTCGCTGACGCCCAGGTTGAAGGGTATTATGTCGTTGACCGGGTCCAGGCCCGCGGCTTCGAGGAGCTCTCGTGCAGTGATCTCGGTCCCGCTGCCGATATCGCCTACAGACACCCTTTGCTTTCTTAAATCAGTCAGGTTACGAATACCACTGCCTTTTGCGGTGAGGAGATATATAGGCTCCGGGTATAAAGGCACAAGGGCCTTGATGAATTCGTGGGGGTTTCCCTCGTATATTCCTTTTCCATTGTAGGCATAATAATATAGCCCATCAAGAAAGGCCACGTCAGCCTTGTTTTCTTTCATCAACTGTATGTTTTGGGCTGTTCCAGCGGTCTTTATTGCTTTGGCTCTGATTCCGTCAATATTTTCGCCCCATATTTTTGCAATAGCCGTTCCCAGGGGATAATAAGACCCGCCAACAGTACCCGTGGCGATTGTGATATCCATTTCCGCTAAAGCCGTATTAGTCGTGGTGCTTGCTAACAGTAAAGTATACAATAGGAGAAGCATAAATTTTCTCACTCTGGCTCTCTCCCTTCATCTCATTTCTTGCTCATTATAGAATAGAAAATACGAAAGGAATTCAAAAAAACGGATTTACGGGTAATTTCGCGATAAAGCTGTAAAATAATCACTATAACCATCAAGCCTTAAAAATTAGAAAAATGAGTGTGGGCCCGGGGATAATGCAGGACGGGAGGTGTCCCATGATCGGCGAGCCGGGGAAAGATCCGATAATGTCACAATTGTTGAATCCGGAGGCTATGACGGGGGCCAGGGATATCTATTCGAGGAAGATAAAACCGCCCGACAGACGGGGCGTGTATGCCTGGTTTTTTGAACCCCACAAGCTTGGTATAAGAAGCGGGCATTACGAGCACCTCATTGACGGGAAAGCTTTGCTTTACGTGGGGGTAGTGCCAAGCGTCTGGTACAGCAAGCGAAAGCTCCCGAAGCGAATAAAGACTCATATCAGTGGAACTGCTCGGCAATCCACCCTTCGATACAGCCTTGGAGCATGCCTCGCCGAGGAACTGGGGCTTATGGTCGTTCATCTTCCGGGATTCAAACTCAATTTTGGCGAAAGCGAAGAAAGGTTGACGGAGTGGATATGTGAAAATGGTTACGTTACCTGGGTTTGCCATGAAGAACCCTGGACGATGGAAAAAGAATTAACGAGTCTTCTCAAACCTGCCCTGAACCTCAAAAACAACGAGGTTCACCCTTTTTACCCTATCCTGGCCAGGCGTAGGGAGGACTTGCGAAAACGATAAAGCCAAATTTTTTTGACCCTAATGCCCGACAGGGATTTTACCCATAATGCCACTTTCTTTCCAGGTGAAAGAATACATTTCCCTTGAATGGCCTGCAAAAGTAAATTTATTTGTATGTCATCAGGGGACGCCTGAGTTTGATAAGCCTTGTGAAAAAAGAAAGAATCATATTTAGTGCTCGAAGTTCCCGGTCCGCCAAATCACATTGGTCTTTTTTGGGGTCAATAAAACGTGCAAACATGTAAAAAGGAGGTTCTGTTATGGAGGAGAAGGCGCGGCAGAGGTTAGAGACAATCGCCCTAACGATCCGCCGTCATATCATCAGCATGCTGGCGGCGGCAGGTTCCGGCCACCCGGGAGGATCCCTTTCTGCGGTGGAAATACTGGTGTCACTATATTTCGAGGTTATGCGCCACGATCCGGGAAACCCGGCCTGGGAGGAGCGCGACCGTTTTATCCTCTCGAAAGGCCATGCCTGCCCCGTGGTTTACGCGACCCTTGCGGAGGCAGGATATTTCCCTGTGGAAGAACTTCAGACTTTAAGGGCTTTTGGCTCCAGATTACAAGGTCACCCGGACCGCAAAAAACTGCCATGCCTCGAAGCATCTACTGGAAGCCTCGGGCAAGGGCTTTCCATAGCCTCCGGCATGGCGCTGGGTTTTAAGATGGACTCTAAGCCTAACCGCGTCTATTGCCTGATGGGAGATGGCGAGCTTGATGAGGGGCAGATCTGGGAAGCGGCAATGACGGCAGCTCATTACAAGCTCGACAATCTCTGTGGAATAGTGGACAGAAATGGCTTACAAATAGATGGCTGGACTTGCGATGTGAAATCACTCGAACCCTTGGCCGACAAGTGGAGGGCCTTCGGTTGGAATGTGATCGAGGTAGACGGTCATAATGTATGCGATCTGGTTAGCGCCTTCGGGAGGTTCCGGCACAGCCATTTCAAACCCACTGTCATTATTGCGCATACTGTAAAAGGCAAGGGAGTAAAACCCATGGAAAACGAAGCCGGTTGGCATGGAAAGGCGCCCGACGCTGATCTGGCAGAGCGAATCCTGGAAGAGCTTGACGGGGGTGGAACAAGATGACCGCCGTACCTCTTGACAAAAATTTATGGACGGAAGTCGAGAAGATCCCGACACGTTTCGGGTATGGTGACGGGTTGGTAGAACTGGGCGAGACGAATCCAAACGTAGTGGTGCTCGGCGCGGACCTGACTTCCTCTCTCAGAGTGGACCGTTTTCGGGACACCTTTCCTGAAAGGTTCATTCAAACGGGCATTGCCGAACAGGACATGATGAACCTGGCGGCAGGGCTCTCCCTGGTCGGCAAGATACCTTTCGTCAGTACCTATGGGGTTTTTTGCACCGGCCGTGCCTGGGACCAGCTCAGAACGACCGTAGCGTATGGAGGTCTCAACGTTAAGGTCGGCTCCGGTCATGGCGGCATATCCGTCGGCCCCGACGGGGCTACGCACCAGGCGCTCGAAGACATAGCCATCACACGGACGATTCCAGGCATGACCGTCATAGTACCCTGCGATTATCATGAGACGATAAAGGCCGTAAAAGCGGCGGCGGAAATCGTTGGTCCCGTCGTGGTCCGCTTCGGTCGCGAGAAAGTTCCTGTCATTACTACACCTGATACCCCTTTCGAGGTAGGGAAGGCGCAAGTTTTCCGGGATGGCTTTGATGTAACAATAATGGCCTGCGGAGTGATGGTGTACGAATCTCTCAAAGCCGCGCGGATGCTTGAGGAAGAGGGTGTTTCAGCCAGAGTACTGAATTGCCCCACGGTTAAGCCCATGGATATCAAGGCCGTTGTGGAGTCGGCACTGGAAACAGGCGCCGTCGTGACCGCCGAGGAACACCAGGTTATGGGAGGTTTTGGAAGTGCCGTTGCAGAGGTGCTATGCCGACACGCTCCGGTCCCTGTTCGCATGGTGGGCATACAGGACGTTTTTGGGCAATCGGGCTCCCCGGAGGAATTGATGGAATCCTACGGGCTAACGGCGCAAGCGGTGGCTGGCGCCGTGCGGGATGTTTTAGAAATGAAAAAGAGGTGACGGAAAGTGACACCAGCTTTCGCGAAGCGGATGAGTCTTCTCGGAACGGAAACGGCCTTCGCCGTAGGTGCGGAGGCAGCGGAATTGGCATCAAGGGGCGTCAAGGTCTATCCTTTTCATTTAGGTGATTTGGACTTTCAAACGCCTGAGCATATTCGTCAAGCCGCATGCAAGGCGATTGAAGAAGGCAAGACCGGCTATTGCCCCAATGCAGGCATAAAGCCCTTGAGGGAAGCTCTTGCCAGAGATGTGGGATGGGCTAGAGGATTGTCCCTGAACGTCGGAAATGTCAGCGTCCAGCCAGGAGGCAAACCCGTAATAGGCAAATTTGTAATGGCGTTTATGGACCCGGGCGACGAAGTTCTTTATCCGAACCCCGGTTATCCTATTTACGAGTCGATGATCCGTTTTCACGGAGGGGTGGCAAAACCCTACCGATTTCTGGAAACGGAAACCGGCTTCGCCCTTGATTTCGAGTCAATAGAAAGGCAGATAACGCCGGCGACTAAACTTCTTATTTACAACAACTACCATAATCCTACCAGCGCTGCTTCTGACGAGGCCGAGATGGAAAGACTGGCTAAACTTTGCGTGGAACATGACCTGATCGTTTTGAGCGACGAAGCTTATTTCGACATACTTTATGAAGGAGAGGGCAAAAGCATTTCCTCTCTGCCTGGAATGTTCGAACGAACGGTAATATTGTACACTTTCTCAAAGAAATTTGCCATGACAGGGTGGCGCCTGGGAGCTGCGATTGGCCCCGAAAACCTGGTGGCAAAAATTTCGCAGTTCAACGTGAATGACGAATCTTGTACGACCCAGTTCGTCCAGTGGGCAGGGGTCGCGGCTCTTGAAGGACCGTTGGATGAATACTTGAAGATGATGGAAATTCTAAAGGAGCGCCGTGACGCCGCAGTGGACCTTCTGAACTCAATGAAAGGCGTACACGTAAGCAGACCAGAAAGCACTTTTTATTTGTATCCGAACGTAACTGGTGCAATGGATAAACTTGGAACGAAGACGGTGGAAGAATTCAGGAAAAAAGTCCTTGAAGAGACTGGCGTTTCATTCACGACCAGAAACCACTTCGGGTCGCCCCTTGAAGGAGAGAAGCAATCCTATATCAGACTTGCGTACTCCGGTATTGGAGTGGATGACATTCGGGAAGGCTTAGGTCGCATGAAAGAGATGCTTGACCGGTAGGAAGCATTTCGATTGTAGCGAAGTGCAGATTACAATAAAGGGGCTGGATTTAGCACAGCCCCTTTATGTTAAATTTGGTACGGTGATTGAACACTTGATTTCCTGGTGAAATGGTAGATAATAAAAACTGCAATAGGCTATCTGGATAAAAGGCAAACAAATATCTGTCAGAAGACCCTTTGTGAAAAGGAGCAGGGCTTGTGACTGCCGGTGAAAACCATCGTAGCGTAAGGCAAAAGAAAAAACTGTATATCGTTGCGATGGCCATCTTTGTGGTAGTCGCTCTTTTTTGCTGGTGGTTTATCGTTCTCAAGAGTGAATTGGAGAAAGAAGAACTGGTCAGGAAGGCACTGCGGGTGGCGGAAACCTTTAATACCCCCAATAGCGAAATGATGTTTTCAGATCGGACCGGCCCCTTACAGACCCGCCAAAAGACCTATCTGGAAAACACCATGAGAATTTTTCCGGATATTATGGGAATTAGAATTTACGATACAAGCCGGGCTGATCCGGTGATTGCCGTCGAAAGGGCAAGACTACCAAATCCCTCATCAAACGAAGGCCTGCGAAAAAGGGTCCTCGAATCAAAAGAATACAGGATTGATGAAGTCGCGGACAGCGAAAACGATAGCCCTTTCCTTCATGTTTTCGTTCCTTTGCGAAGTACACTGGAAGATCCCGTTACGAGTGTCATTGAAGTGGTTTACTCCAAGCAACTCCCCGATTCTTTCCTAATAGCCGAGTTGACGGCAAGCGGGCTATTCGTTTTTGTCCTTGTTACCATTTTGTTCGTTACGAGCATTCTCATTGAACGCCGTAAAAAAGATTCGGATAGTAATATCCGCATAAAGTGGATCGAACGTAACGTAGAGGCCTTTCTTATTCTGTCGGTGGGCCTTGCCGTTACGTTTTATGTTTCATTTCATGCCTATCAATTAAACTTGCATTCAACGGAAAGAGCCTTTCAAAGACTGGCTGCAGCCGAAACAGACAATGTATTCGAAATAATGCGCGAGGTGGAGGACAGTCAGCTCGAGGCTTTGGCCCGTTTTTTTGAAAGCAGCGTACATGTTGATGCCGAAGAGTTTCATAGATTTGCCGGTTTCCTTCAGAGAAAAAAGACTGTCTGGGGATGGAGCTGGGCACCGGTTGTCGCGGTGAGCAGGAAATCCGCATTCGAAGCAAAAGCCAGAATGGACGGTTTGGAAAACTTCTCTGTCAGGAATTACCAAACTTCGCAGGGTACCTTTTCTTCCGATGCCGACGGCTGGATGTACCCGTTGCTTTTCGTGGAACCTCAAATTAAAGGCCCTTCCGTTCTGGGGCTTGACCTGGGTTCGATCCCAAAACTACGGGATGCCTTAGAAGAATCCCTTGATACGGCGCTTGTCACATCCTCGGTTCCCCTGAGTTTTTCCCTGGGAGGTGAGCCCTTTTCAGGAGCCCTGGTGTTCAGACCGGTATTCCAAAGAAACGGCGAACCCCGGGGGGTTATCGCCGCCTTTTTGGATATAAAAACGCTTCTGCAGGCATATTCGGGGGAGAATGGCAAATCCATTTCAGAGATTAAAATTTTTCAGATGGAGCCCAATGGCAGCATCAAACTTCTGGGTCTTTACGGTGAGACGGAAGAAGAAACGGAAAGCGGTTCGTTGTCCGGCGCGTCCTCTGTTATATCTGTCCTGCACGCCTATGGCAAAACCTATATAGTTGAAACGCCTAAAGATCCAGCTTTTTGGGGCCACTATTCGCCAAGGTGGTGGCTGGTGACTTCCCTGGGTGGTTTCTTTGTCTCCGGTTCACTTGCCACCTTTGCGGGCGCGCAAACGTGGAAGCGCCGTTATCTAAGACGGCAGGTTGCGGAAAAAACCGCCGCCTTGCAGGAAAGCGAAGAGCGATACAGAAGCGTTTTCGAAAATTCCCACGCTTCCATGCTCATTATCGACCCACAAGATGGGACCATATATGACGCCAATCCTGCGGCGGAGAAATTTTATGGCTGGGACCGTCAGACCCTGAAGGCGATGAAAATCACGGATATCAACACCATGTCGCCAGAAGATGTTAGAGAAGAAATGGACAAGGCGAAAAAGACGTTCCAAACCGTTTTTGCCTTCCGTCACCGCAGAGCCGATGGTTCAATTGCGGATGTCGAAGTATTTAGCGGTCCTTTTTTGATAAAAGGTGACACGTACCTTTTTTCGATAATCCACGATGTTACATCAAGGCGGAAGGCCGAGGAAGCGTTAAGAGATAGCGAAGAGCGACAAAAGGCGTTTATCAACACCAGTTCGGAAATAATGTTCATAAAAGACGAACAATTACGTTATGTAGTAGTGAACGACTCGGCATGCGAATTTTTAGGAAGACCCAAAGAGGAAATCCTGGGAAAAACCGATTTTGACCTTATGGGCGAAAAAAAGGCCGAATTGTTCTATCGGTCGGATATTGGTGCTCTTCAATCCGGAAATTCTTGCGTGACCGAAGAAACAATAGGTGAAAGGATATATGAAACCACAAAGTTTCCGGTCCCTCTGAAAAGAGGCAATAAAGGACTGGGAGGCATAATCAGGGACGTCACGGATCAAAAATATCATGAAAGCCGGCTGCGCCACGTTGCTACCCATGATGGATTGACGGGACTTGCTAATCGTTCTCTTTCTCAAGACAGGCTCGAACAGGCGATCCTCCACGCGAAAAGGAATGGTGGAAGTGTCGGTGTCCTGTTGCTTGACCTTGACAGGTTCAAGGTGCTTAACGATAGTCTTGGGCACAGTTTTGGCGATGAATTGTTGTGTGCGGTGGCAAGACGCCTTGAAGGGATAGTCCGAGAAAGCGATACCGTGGCCAGGCTTGGGGGTGACGAATTTGTTTTGCTTCTTTCCGACGTGGCACGGGGAAAAGATATTCACTCAGTCGCTTTGAAAGTGGTGCAGGAAATATCAAAGCCTTACGTGATAGCCAATAGAGAAGTTACGGTAACTGCCAGTCTGGGATTCAGTATTTTCCCGCAAGATGGATATGATGCCGAGACGCTGGTCCGGCTGGCGGACGTGGCTATGTATGAAGCCAAGCGAAAAGGCAGGAACAAAGTTCAGCAATATGCCGAGGGAATGGACAGACAGGTCATGGTGGTCCACGAAATGGAGATGGAATTGAGGAAAGCAGTAGAGCTTGGGAAACTTATGCTGGAATTCCAGCCTGTAGCAAATACCCTCAAAGGACGTGTTGAAAGCATCGAAGTTTTGACCAGGTGGAATCATCCGACTTACGGAATTATATCGCCAGCAGACTTTATCCCCCTTGCGGAAGAAACGGAATTGATCTTTCCCATAGGCGAATGGGTCATTGAAGAAACCTGCCGTTCGATGAAAGATATGTTCCGATCGGGAGTGAATCCGGTCCAGTTTTCAATTAACCTTTCCGCGGTTCAATTTCGCTCTAAAAACCTGGTGGGAACCTTGGAACACTGCCTGGAAAAATATTCCATAAACCCAGGTCATGTGATGTTCGAACTGACGGAGACCCAGATAATGCATGACCCGGAAGGTGCGTCGGAGATAATGAAACGCTTATCACGACTGGGGTTCAGGATAGCCCTGGACGATTTCGGCACAGGCTATTCGAGCCTCAACCATCTTAGAAGGTTTCCCGTAAGCATAATTAAAATCGACAAATCCTTCGTGCACGACGCGGTGATAGACCCCAGCGCCGCTGCGATCGCGGTCAGCATAGTGGCCATTGCACATAATCTGGGCCTTTCTACTGTGGCAGAAGGTGTAGAAACTTTCGAACAGCTGGATCTGGTGAAAGGTTGGGAGTGTGATGCCTACCAGGGCTACCTTCTCAGCAAGCCTCTGAATCTCGAAATGATGAGGAAATTCCTCCTGGACAGGTCGGATTCGGAGATGACATAACAAGAGGGAAAAAAGAAGAGCGGACCTCTTGTAAATGACTACAAATAGTAGTAATATAGTTTTACTGACAACTTGGTGTAGTCATACAGGAGGTCTTCAATGGCGGTTTGCTTCAATCGCGGAGCCGTAGTGACGGCTTTTCATGACTGGACCGTTCCCCCGGGAAACGTTCCGGGTCGCAATCCCAGAATAATAGCTGTAGCGGACTGCAATAACTTCTTCGTTTCCTGCGAACGCCTGTTAAGGCCCGAACTCGAAGGGAAACCGGTAGTGGTCCTTTCGTCCAACGACGGCGTCGTCATTTCCCGTAGTGCAGAAGCCAAAGCGCTGGGCATCGCCATGGGAGAGCCTTTTTTCAAGGTAGAGGGGTTCTGCAAGGCTCATGGTGTGACGGTCTTTTCATCCAACTTTGGCCTTTACGAAGAGGTTTCACGCAAGGTGGCTGCAGCCCTTGGGAAGTATACCGATCGCCTCGAGGTATATTCGATCGATGAAGCCTTCCTCTCCCTCGACATCGCTTCCATTGGCGACCCCCTGAAATACGCCGGACAAATTCGTGATGGTGTGCAAAAAGGGACTGGTGTTCCGGTTTCAGTAGGCTTGGGTCCGACAAAGACCCTTGCCAAGCTCATGCTGAACAGGGCCAAAAAATCTTCCGAAGGAGTTTTTGCCTGGGAAGACTCGGTCTCGCCGGATGCTTTCCTGGAAACCGTTCCGGTCGGGGAAATCTGGGGCATCGGGCACCGTATGGGGGCTTTACTCGAAAAACGGGGCATCAAAACGGCAAGACAGTTCAGGGACTTGCCTGATGACTGGATACGTAAGAACCTCACGGTCCGGGGGCTTCACACGGCCTGGGAACTTCGAGGACTGCCTTGCATCCACCTTCGAGAGGTCGAAGCTCCCCAGAAATCGATTCAGGTTTCAAGATCCTTCGGCCAGGCAGTAACGACTTTCGAGGAGTTGCGAAGCGCCGTTGTCCGCTTCGTGACGACCGGAGCGAGGAGGCTTAGGGCCCAGCGCTCTCTTGCCTCCAGGATCGTGGTTTGCCTAGCGACTAGCCATTTCAGGCCGGGCTTTTTGGTCGCCGAGGGCGCCAGGGGCTTTCTCCCTACCTCCTATACGCCTTTTCTTATAGAGAGGGCTTCCGATGCGTTAAAAGAAGCCTTCAGGCCCGGCCCGCTTTACGCCAGGGCGGGTATATTACTTGCCGGGTTTGTCCCGGAAGGGATGGTTCAGCGAGGTCTTTTCCGGAGCCTCGAAGAAGACCTGGGACTAAGGGAGTCGGTCCTTATGAAGACGGTGGACAGCCTCAACGCCGAAATGGGAAAAGAAGTGGTTGCCCCGGCTTCTTTATGGAAAACCGAAGGAGCGTCCTGGTGGCCGAGAAGAGAAAGGTTGTCGAGGCTGCCCGAAGATATTTTCTGATCACTATATACGGTTCATGTGGAAAATATTCGTGATGGCCCTTTCAAGTATTGCGATGGATTTGATGTAGTCAGCCGTTTCGATCTGCTCCTCGCTGGTGTGTTCTAGTTCTGACCTTCCGGGACCATACACGGCCATGGGACATCCCCAGGAGGCCACGGTGTTGAAGTCGGAGGTACCGCTTTTTCTGAGAAGCCTGGGTCTGGTCCCCGAACGGCACAGTGCGTTTCTTATCGCTCCCACGACGGGATCCGAGGTATTTACGCCATGGTAAGGCACCGAGTCGAGAATTTCCGCACTTACGCCGTGTCGTTTGCATATTCCCATGGCAAGGTCCGCCAAAGATTCCTGTGTATGGGAAGCGGCAACGCGGATATCCAGAAACAGTTCAGCACTTCGGCCCATGGCTTCTTCGCCGTGCATGGAGAGGACAGCACCGGAGTTTCGTGAAGATATCCCGCAAGCGCTTTTGTTTATGCCTACCTCTCTCAGGATTTCGGCCGCCGCCAGGACTACGGCTGTCGGAGGTCCCGGGCTCCAGGAGCGGTGTGCGCCTCCGTCTTTGGAAAAAAGCCGCGCAAGAACTCTGCCCCGGTACGCCAGGGCTATGCCGTCGGTACCTGTAGGTTCTCCCACGATGCACGCCGACGGGCAGTGCAAAGCCACCCTGTGGCGGGCTCCCCGGGAATCTTTCTCTTCCCCTACGGCGGCGATGAGCGTTACTTTCCATTCGTGTGAAACCTCGACCAGCGCTCCCGCTACGGCCAGTGCGCAAAGAGGCCCTTTGGCGTCTACTGTTCCCCTGCCGTGCATGGTCCCGTTATCGAGACGAAATTGGGGCCCACCTTGCACGGTGTCGATGTGTCCCAAAAGGATCAATTCTTTTTGTCCTCTGCCGCGACTAGCGACGACATTTCCCACTTCGTCCCTTTCGACAGTATCCCAACCGAGATCCTTAAGCCTCGTGGCCAGAAGCGTGGTAGCTGCGTCCTCGGAACCGCTCGGACTCGGTGTTTTTACTATTTCTGCTAAAAAACGGATTTCAAAGGTTGTATCACCCATGAGTCACCAACACCTCCTCGAATATGGCGACGGCCTTTTCAAAGTGCTTAAATTCCGTTGTAAAAGGAGGTAGAAAACGGACAACGAAGGGACCCGCGGGAAGAGCCAGCAATCCCTTTTCCTGAAGAGACTTGATCACCGGATAAGATTTCACGCGCAATTCGACCCCTACCAAAAGCCCGAGACCACGGACTTCGTTGATCACCGGGCTTTGGATGTCTTTGATAAGTTGCCTGAAGATTGAGCCCAGTGAGTCAGCCAGGGCAGGATAATTGTTTTCCTCAAGCAGCCTGGTGGCGGCGAGCGCCACAGAACATACCAGCGGGTTGCCTCCTGTGGTGGAGCCGTGGCTCATCGGGGGAAAATCTACAAGGTCCTCGCGCCAAAGGATGACGCCGACGGGAAGTCCCCCTGCCACACCCTTTGAAAGGCAAACTATATCGGGATCGAGGCCGGTCTTTTCGCTTGCGAGAAAGGCTCCGCATCGACCAAACCCGCTCTGGATCTCATCGGCGACAAGCAAAGCTCCCGTTTGCCGGCATTGTGCCGTAAGCTGACGGCCGATTTCTTTTCTTATTACATTAACGCCTCCTTCGCCCTGGACGGGTTCCACGAATACGGCAAGTGTGGTTTCGTCAATAGCGTCGGCGATCTCCTCCGGTTCGAAAAACTCCGCATCAAAAAGGAAAGGTGCAAAAGGTTTCCGGTATTTGGGATTAAAAGTCAGGCTCAAGGCTCCCGTAGATCGTCCGTGAAAGCTTCTTCGCAAAGCCAGAATTCTCGATCTTTCCGGCCGGTTCAGTGCGCAAATTTTCAAGGCGCCTTCGATAGCCTCGGTGCCGCTGTTGGTCCAGAAGGCCCTGTAACCTGGAAGGTGAGATACAAGTGCCTCCGTTGCTGCTTCCCTGAACTCGCAGATAAGTCCGGAACCGGTATTCCACGGCTTCCTGGCTGCCTCTTTGAGTGCCGATACGAGGTCAGGGTTGGAGTGGCCGAACAGGGAGGCGCCATGACCGGCAAAAAAGTCGATGTATTCTCTCCCGGTTTGGTCGAAAAGAATCGCTCCCCTTCCTCCGGAGACGTTCAAACCGCGATTCCCGTAGATCTGGCTTTGCACAGCCTGGTCCCTCCTCCTGTTAGTGCCGCGGTAAGTGGGTTGTCTACACGACTGTCGGAGATTATGGAAAGTTCTACGCCTCCATCGAGAGCCTCCCTGCAGGCGAGAACCTTTCTTTTCATGTTTCCTTGTGCCACTTCCGAAGCGGTCTCGAACTCATCTCCTTCTACCTGCCTGATTACCGAATCGGGATCTGAAGGATCCTGCATAAGCCCCGGGACGTTTGAAAGAAGAATCAGTACTTCCGCTCCAACAGCCGAGGCTATGAAAGCGGCGGCCCTGTCTCCGTCAACGTTGACAGCTTCGAAGGTTTCCAGGTCGGCCGCGAGAGGAGGGATTACCGGCAAAAAGCCCCTTTCGGCAAGATCCAGTATTAATTCAGTGCGAACGTTTCTTATCGTTCCGCTTCTGTTGCCGCGGAGGATCTTTACCCTGTTTTGTACCTTTTCACGCAGGTATTTTTTTGTTACCGCCTCGATTATCCTTTCAGAAACCGGATCGCAGGCGGCTGCGGGAACACCCAATCGGCAAAGGCTGAAGCAGGTTCGAGCCGTAACCGACAGGGCAGCCGATTCGAAAAGAGACATTTCGACGTCGCCTACGAAACGGCTCCTGTAACCTGATGGGCTTGTTACGTATCGCGGCTCTATCCCTATGCTTCTGCAAAGGAGATCCATAGTGGCGCTAGCACCATGGACGAGAATCCATCGTTCTCCCTCTTTGAATCGTCCGGCCAGGTCTTTAAGGAGTGGTTGCGGATTGTTTCCCAAGGCCCCGCCTATTTTTACTACTCCCTTTATCATTTCGTTTCACGTCCTTCCTTTAAATTGGTTTTATTCTCAGGTCAGACAGGGTAAACGGGCTGCATGTTGAGTCCTGCGACCTCGGGTAAACCAAGCATTAAGTTTGCGGACTGAATCGCTGATCCGGCGGCTCCTTTCATGAGATTGTCCAGCGCGGAAACAACGAGGCAACGTCTTCCTCCTTCACGAAGGGCGAAGCCGATCTGAACGTTATTGCTCCCTGTAGTCAGCCTTGGGTCCGGGAATCTTTGATGAGCAGGCCTTGCAGGACAAAGATGAACGAAAGGTTCGTTGCCGTAGGCGTCGCGATATAAACGCCACAGATCTCTTTCCTTGAGGCTGCTCGAAAGAGTGACTTCAGCGCAAGCCTGTACACCTCGAACCGTTTCGACCGCCGAAAGGCGCATCGAAAGGGTTTCTTCCCTCAGTGAGAGCTCCTGTGCGACTTCGCCAAGATGCCGATGAGAGAATGGTTCGACGATGCGAAGGGCCCTGCTCCGAAAAGGGTGATGGCTGCCGGCAGTTGCCGTAGAGCCTCCTTCAGATGACCCGGCCCTGATGTCCAGGAAAGCCTCCTGAATGAGATTCAGTCGGGCAAGGGGATAAAGACACAAGATAGACGCCGCCGCGTTGCATCCGACACCGGAAACAAGGCGTGCCCCAGCGAGCTGCGTCCTGTGAAGTTCAGGTAACCCGTAGACGGCTTCCCGAAGGAGGTACGGTTGCGAAGGAGATATCCCGTACCAGCGTTCATAAGTTGCCGGATCTTTTAGTCTAAAATCCGCCGAAAGATCGACGACAGAAAGACCTCTGTCCAGGAGTTCGCGAACCGTTTCGGCGGACCTCCCGTGAGGCAAGGAGGTAAAAGCGATGTCGGCTTCCACCGTCCGGGCGTTCTCGGGAGATATAAATGTCGTCTTGGAATAAATATGACGCAAGTGTGGGTGAACGGAGCCGATAGCTGAACCTGACTTGCTCTGTGAAACCGCCCCGACCAGTTCCAAAGTCGGGTGGCCTGAAATGATGCGAAGAAGTTCTCCTCCTGCCATCCCTCCGGCGCCGTAAACAAGAGCCTTGAAACAACTTTGCCTGCTCACTTTAAACACTTCCCTTCGATATCAGTCGAAAAAAAAGCCCGTGGTTTTCCCCACGGGCCCGGAACGTTCCTGTCGATCTGAGGTGCAATCACTTTAGTGAAGATTGGTGACCTCCGGGCCTCTGGGGTTAGCTATTTTGCAGGCGGGTTTATTCCCGCCGGTCGTGGAAGGCTTTCGCTTCAAAAGGCTGGCGCACAACTCAACGACACGCCCAGGTATGTCCTCTCCCGTCGGAGCGATAGAATTGCGGAATTCAGCGCCGTCGTTGATCTCGTTCACCAGGTAGCCCCCCTTGGTTAAAAAGAGGTCCACGGCAAGGAAATCGCCTTGTATGGCGTCGTAAATCCGCAAAAGAAGACTTCTAAGATCCTCGTGCAGAGGATGTTCTGTGGCCGAACCTCCTCGGGCAGTGTTGGTGATCCAGTGGCCGGAGTAGCGCCTTATTGCGCAGACCGGTTCTCCTCCGATAATGAAGGCCCTGATATCGAATCCGTCCTTTTCCACCCATTCCTGAATATAAAAAACCTGATGTTGCGGGCCGAGATGCTCCTTGTGTTCCGCTATTGCTTCCGCCGTTTCCGCGTCTTGTACTTTGGCGAGCAGTCTCCCCCAGCTCCCGGTGGCAGGTTTAAAAACGACCGGATACCCAAGTTCCTCGGCAGCCTGCAGGGCACCTTCACGGGACAAGGCCACCCTGTAGCGGGGTTGTGGAATGCCGGCTTCCTGGAGAACGCTGCTCGTGGCTACCTTGTCTCCGCAAAGCTCCATTACCCGGGAGGAATTAACCGTTCGGAATCCGCTTCTTTCAAGCATTCTTGCTACTGCAAGGTTTTGGTGATGCCCGATGCAGCGACACAGGAAAATGTCCTCGCTGTCCTGAAGCCCAGGGAAAACGGCGTCTCTCACGTTTTCGATCACGAATGGAAGGGCCCTTTTCCCCGCTGCTTCAGCTAACAGCTTCTCTTCGGTTCTGAGTCTTGTAAAAAGAAGCCTTATACTGCCGTTACTCACCCCAGTCTTCCTCCACTTCAGGTGCCTCTTCCAACCGCAGGGGATTAAGGCTTAAAACTTCCAGTTCGGTCCCGCAGTCGGGGCACAAGAGAATTTCCCCTTCCATGGTTCCCTCTGGGATCTGGATGTTGCACTCACAAATCGTGCAAGTGGCGAAAATTTCCATTACAATCACGACTCCTTTACAAATAGGTTGCAGACATACAAAAAGGCCCGTCCCCCTGAAGGGACGGGCCTTAAAACCCGCGGTACCACCCTTTTTGGATGCCCTTTCTTGGCATCCCTCTCGAGGCTGTAACGTCGCCTCAAAACGGGAAATCGTACTCCAGGATATAATCCCTTTCCGATCCAACTCACCGGGTTTTGGGCTCCTTGCGGCCATCCGGAATCCCTTTCAGCCGGTGAGGATTCCTCTCTGGAGGATGTCTTGCCCTGTGGAGCGCCCCGGGTCATCGCCTTTTTCAAGTCTGGTTCGTACCAAACCGTCATACTGTGTGTTGAAGGTAGTTTATGAACTTTTCTACTTGCTGTCAATACATGATTTTTTTCACTGCACTCGCTGTTGTTATAAGCGGCCAGACCGTTTTTCAAAGAGAAAAGGTTATTTGCAAAGCCGCTGTTCTCCTGTTTAAACTACGCGGAGAGTTTGCCTGTTTTCCCTGAATGAGGGAATCGCTTGTCTCCCTGTTGTAAATTTGCTCTACTGTCTTTCGCCTGTTTTTGAGGGATGCGATTTTTCCAATATCTCATTCAGCCATGACCAGACAGGAGGGAAGATTCGTGCTGTTTCACCTGGTTTGGGGATTAAAAAAACAAAAGCCTTTTCCTGGTCGGGGACGAACGCTATGTGGCGCAGCTCACCAGGTGTGTCGAGTTTTTTCTTTAACTGAATCAGAGCCTCACGCATCTTCTGGTTTTCGTAGTACAGGGTAAAAGGCTTTCCTCCCCATTCAACGGGTTCGTTTTTTAGCCTGGGCTTGTTTGTGATTTCGACATTTCTCAGGTTTTCATATCCCTTTTCGATGATATGCGCCTCAGAGATCTTCCCGTGAGCGTCTTTGGCAAAATACAGCGTAATAAAGAGCCGGTCCCATTTCCTCAAGAAACGGGAGTAAGGGTAATAGAGCAGGGTATGCCGTGCCAGCAGCGTGATAGTCGCGTCGACGCGTCGGATAAAGGTGTTTTTTTTGGGGATAAGGTTCGCGTGATAGCCTGATTGGCCTCCAATGGTGGTGAAGGTTTGGTCTTTCGGTTTCAAAGTATCGACAAGGGCATTGAAGGCCGAAAGGTAAATTCGCTTGTTCCGTCTCCCGCCCCAAAAGTACCAAAGGGAGACGAGGACCGAAGCGGCTACGAAAAGGTAGAAAAGGGGCTGTTGTGTAATCGGTTGAGAATTCATGATTGACATCCCTTTCGTGATTAGGGCCAAACCCGGTTTTACGGGCTTAAACCCAAGGCGTCCGTAATGTCCGTATCCATGATATAACAAGCTGGAGCATCGTGCCGTAACAAGGGGACCCGTTTTACTGAAGCATTTGGCAGGTCCGTCGTCAGAATTTCTTCAACGCGTTTAGCTATGTCTTCGTTTTGGTCCTCGACCTTGTTCAAGAAAAGGGTTCGCATGGGCAGCCCCAGCTCTTTTGCGCCCGTTAACAGTCTTTGGGATTCCCTCAACGAAAGGAAGTCGGGGTTACAGACAAGGGCTATATTGTTGTCTTCCGAAGTAAGGTAAGACAGCACCTTTTCGTAACGGTTTTGCATCTCCTTGAGTTTGCGCATGACGGTGTCTTCTTCTTCGCTATAGGGCAGCTTTGTCCCCTTTTCGTCGTACTTACCCGTGATCAAATGGATTGTATGCCGCTTGTCCAGAATTTCCCTCCTGATCTCGACCAGCCGTTCCAGCCATGCCAATGTGACCTTTGGAAGGGCCAAAATTCTCAAGGTAAGTCCTGTGGGGGGAGTATCTATAACAGTATAGTCGAATTTTTTCCCTTCCTCACGAAAAAGGTGTTCCATTGCCACAAGTGCGGCGTATTCCTCGACGCCCGGGGAATACCGGAGTATCTTGAAATACTTGTCCATGTTGAAAGCCTTGGTGTAGCTGTATACTTCTTCCAGTACTCCCATGCTGGACTTTAGATATGCTTTTGCCGACTGCTCGAGATCAGTTTCCTGGAGAAACAGTGACGTCTTCTTGTATCGCCTGATCGCGTGGGAAAGTTTTTCGCCGAAAATATCCCCGAGGTTGTGTGCGGGATCAAAGGACGTGACAAGTACTCGTTTGCCTTTTTCGGCAAGTTGCCAACCGGCTGCCGCCGAAAGCGAAGATTTTCCGACCCCGCCTTTTCCTGTGAAGAAAACTGATTTCATGAATTTACACCTTCTTGGCCTAGTCGATGTCAAGCAGGCCTATGATTTCGGCCATCGCGTCGGAGGATGCCTTTGCGCGTGCGTTGAGTACCTTTATTTCGTGCTCCAGGTGCGGCAGGAGTTCTGCCGCAATGAAAGACGGTGGCGAAGGTATTCCGGTAAAAGATCCCATAAGAAGCAGGACGAAAAGGTTCTCCAGCTCCTTTTCTTCGAACCGGGTAAGCTCAACTGCCTTTTCCCTGTGAGATGCTCCAAAATTGGAAAAGAAGGCAAGGGCTTTTCCCCAAAAAAACCGGAAAAAGCCCTTGCCCCGCTTGTCTTTCGTTTTCGACAAGAATAACGGGTCTCCTTATTGTTCCTGTTCCAGAGGCTGATCCTTGTACTTGAGATAGTCCATAATGAAGATAAAGTTCAGGATCAGCATGATGATCTCAATGACCAAAACCGTAACGCCAGTGACCGGGTTAGCCTTGATGGTTCCGGGCAAAGCGACGGCGCTGAACCATATGATAGCGGCCGTAACCGTGATCCAAAGCAGGTAAGCGGGAATGGTGATGAGCCCCGTGGATTTGGTTTTAAGCCTTTTCGTTGCCCACGCCGCAGCGGTCAGAAGCGTAATGGATGCGACTAGCTGGTTTGCCGAACCGAAAGACGGCCACAGGATCGCGAAGTTTCCGCTCCAGGCGAGGTAGACGCCTATAGCTGCCGGGATCAGTGAAGCCACCCATGGGTTGGTCAGGAAATCATAGGTTCCTGACCCTTTTTCTTTCAGCGGCAGAGCGAGTTCCGATATGGTGTACCTGGCTAGCCTGTTAGTAGTGTCCAGGGTGGTCATGGCGAAAGCCGCCACCCACATTCCGGCGATGACCTGGACTACCTTGGTCGGGATGAAACCGAGCCAGGTCGTTGCAACCATCTGGGCATACGAATGAGAGAACATGACCGCGCCCGGGAACGAAGCGTTCATGGATTTGGTATATTGAGCTCCCCAATTCGCAGCTGTTATGGATTCTCCGGCGCCCTGCATCAGCTGGAGTCCGAATCCGGCTACGGCGGCAACGACCAGGGTTGAAAGAAAGCCTTCAGTAAGCATCGAGCCGTAACCTATGGGCAAACCATGGCTTTCCTTTTCGAGCTGCTTGGATGTCGTCCCCGATCCCACCAGAGAGTGGAACCCGGAAAGGGAACCGCAGGCTATGATAAGGGGAATCACCGGCCAGAAGGGGCTGGGTTTACCCCCCGTAACTATCGGCGCGAAAGAGGTGAAAGCCGGTGCGGTAAACTCGTGGAAGCTGAAAATGCCCGCGACCGCTCCTATGGCAAGCCCGAAGTAAAGAAGCCACGAATTCAGGTAGTCCCTTGGCTGAAGCAGTACATCCACGGGGATGGCTGCGGCGATGATGATGTAGAAGAAAAGAACGATCATCCAGGTGCTGTATCCTAGTTTAATGGGCATTACAGCCCCACCGATTATAGAGGCCGCAAGCATTATGATGCCTATGATCGTTGCCGGAACGAAGTTCATCTTTACGCGATACATCAGGTAACCAAGTATCAGGGCCGCGAGAACCATGAGGAAGAAAGCGGTGGGAACCTTTGGATCGCCCACAAAAGTCTTTCCTACGACAGCTGCGAAAGCTGCTATAACCAGTATCAAGAGGAAAAATACGAGCCAGTAGAACAGTTTCCCCGTCCGCTTGGCTATGACGTCGGAGGCCACGAACTGTACCGAACGACCATCGTAACGGACGGAAGCCATGAGTGAAAGGTAGTCGTGTACGGCTCCGATAAAGATATTACCGAACCACACCCACAGCAGTCCCGGTACCCAGCCCCAGGCCATGGCCGCGACGGGGCCGACTATAGGTGCCGCTCCGGCAATGGACGCAAAGTGATGGCCGAAAAGTACCGGCGGTTTTGCAGGAACATAGTCCACACCGTCAAACAGCCGGGTAGCCGGCGTCTCGTTTTCGTCAGACGCCTTGACGATTTCCCGCTCGAGTTTCTTGCCGTAGGTCAGATAGAGGATTACGTAGATGGCAAGACCCCCAGCCACAATAAGAGTAGTCATACTATTCCCTCCCTCTTTTATATTAAACAAAAAACCCTACATGTTAATTTAACCCCTCGCCTTGGTATTTGTCAACCGACGCAGAACCTTCCGAAACGGCACTCCAGGAAGTAGTACAACCTAAAATGAACATAACCTGCTTTTTGGGTTCAATCTACGAAGTGAATTGACCAGGGCGGCACTTGAAAACAAAAAATTGAATATCACCAAGAGGTTTTGCATAAGTTAAAATAAAGACATCCGAGTGGATCGGGGAAAAATATACGTCCTTGCTGATAAATAATAGTAAAAAATGAATTTTGCTTGCAACAAATCTCAATTTTGGCAGTTGCAACTGGACATCTGCAGCTTGGCGGGGGTAGCACTCATTTGACTGAAGAAAAAAACTTTCAGGGAAACACGGATCTTCGAACCAGGGAGGAACAGCTTTACCATATATTGCTTGAGAGGGCAATGGAGCCTTTTGCAAGATACCAGGTGATATGTACGGGCGAGGAAGGCTGTGATGCAAAATTTCTTGACGTTAACCCCTCTTATGAACATGTCATGGGTGTGAAGCGACAGGACGTCATCGGCAAGAGGTTCCGTGAGGTTTGGCCTGAAGCCGAAGATTGCTGGATGGACATCATCATAAGGACCATAAAGACGGGAAGATCCGTCAGGAACGAGGCATGGAGCAGGGATACCGGGAAATACCTTGAGGCTGTGGCCTTCCCGACCTTTCCTGACGAGGTGGCGGTTCTCTTTCTGGACAGGACCAGATGGAAGAAGTCCGACGAGCAGCTTAGAAAGAACGAAAAAACACTTCTTGAATACAGACAGGAGCTCCGGGAACTGGCGGCAAAACTATCCCTTTCGGAGGCCGAGACGAGGCGCAAGATATCCAGGCAGATTCATGACAGGATAGGCTATGCCCTGGTGGACATTCTGAACAGGCTGCGAAGGATGCAGGACGGATCCAGGGATGAAATTGAGGAAATCGGATCGGTTGTGGAAAATTTGATTGCCGAAAGCAGGGAACTCACCTTCGAAACCGCTTCGCCGCTTCTTTACGAAGTCGGACTCAATGCGGCCATAGAGGACCTTGCCGAAAAACTCCTGAAACCGCAAGCCATAGGCTTCAGCTTCCATGGAAACCATGTCGAGTATAAAGCGGACGAACGAGTGTGCATCCTTCTTTACGATATGGTCAGGGAACTTCTGGTCAATGTGATCAAACATTCCGGGGCATCTTTCGTCAATATCAGGGTTTACAGATCACAAAAAAAAATTAGAGTGGTAGTCGAGGACAATGGCAGGGGTTTTCCCGTAGACCTGCAAAAGAAGTGGGGTCAGATGAAAGGGTTTGGTTTGTTCAGTATCAGGGAGAGGATCCTGCCCATTGGAGGGAAGATACAGGTTTTATCCGAACCGGGCAAGGGGGCCACAGTCTGCCTGGAGGCTCCCCTGGCCGAGGGGAGAATGTCCGAATGGACCGAAAGATGACTAAAATCCTGCTTGCCGATGATCACAGGCTTTTTTTGGCGGGGCTGTGTGATCTTTTAGGCAGGGAGGAAGATTTCGAGATAGTTGGTACGGCTCATACGGGATTGGAAGCCGTTCAGTTGGCATTGAAGCTTGAGCCCGATGTCGTCGTAATGGACGTTACCATGCCCGACCTTAACGGCATCAAGGCAAGCCGCCGCATTCTGGAAGCGAGGCCTCATATTGGCATCGTTGCTCTTTCCATGCATTGCAACAAAGGTTTCATAACCGAGATGCTCAACCTGGGTGCCAGAGGCTATGTGTTGAAAGAAAGCGCTCCGGAAGAGTTTATGGCGGCTATTCGGGTCACTGCCTCGGGTGATGTATATCTCAGTCCAAAAGTAGCGACCATTCTCGTGGAAGAATTCAGGAAACTGTCGAACCTGGCGGGGTTTTCCCCGGTACCCGAGTTGTCCGTCAGGGAAACGGAAGTGCTGAAGCTCCTTGTAAAGGGCCTAAACACCAAGTCGATAGCAGAGACCCTGCATATCAGTAAAAACACTGTGGATACCCACCGAAGGCGCATCCTGGACAAGTTGGGATGCGAAAATATAACCGAGCTCACCCGTTTTGCCCTCCGCGAAGGTCTTCTGGACCTGGAAGAATAATCCTTTCGTGTACAGCCAATCGTAATTTTCGTGAAAGACGGTACGTCATTTCGGAATGGCGATTCACCCACTTTTGTCCGTAAGATAAATTTATGAATAAGCTTATTTGTGCCATAGATAACGAATCGGGAGGTGGAGCGTATGGGTAAGCTTGAAGGTAAAAAGCTTCTTCTTCTGGGAGAGCGTGACGGCATCGCCGGACCAGCCATGGAAGAAGCCCTCAAAGGAAGCGGAGCCGAGATCATCTTCTCTGTGACGGAATGCTTCGTCTGAACTGCCGCTGGAGCCATGGACCTGGAAAACCAGCAGAGGGTCAAAGACGCAGCGGAAAAGTACGGCTCTGAAAACGTCGTGGCGATCCTTGGTAGCAGCGACGCGGAAGGAGCGGAAATTTACGCTGAAACGTTGACAAAAGGTGACCCTACCTTTGCAGGTCCTTTGGCCGGAGTCCCGTTGGGACTCGCCGTTTATCACGTTTTCGAAAAGGAAATCAGGGAAGAGTCGGATCCCGATGCCTGGGAAGACCAGATCGGGATGATGGAGATGGTTCTCGATCCCGAAGCATTGAGTGAAGCCGTCCGAAAGATGCGTGAAGAAGGCAGCAAATACACTCTTTAGGTCGAAAGGCCGGTGTGGCCAACGCGTTTTATGCGTGGTTTCACCGGACTTTAATGCATGCAAGAGGGGAGAGGGATCCATATGAAGCTCGAAATGGGAAAGTTTTATGTGAAAGACATAGTTTTCGGCGATGAGACAAAATTCGAGAACGGGGTTTTGACCGTCGACAAAGCAAATGCTCTTGAAGTAGTCAGGGAGGACGAACACATCACTTCGGCCGACCTGTTCATCGTTCGTCCAGGTGACGAAGTAAGACTCTGTCCGGTCAAGGACGCCTTTGAGTTTCGCTGCAAGGTCGAAGGCGGTAAGGGTATATTTCCCGGAGTCACCAGCCCCGTTGCAAAAGCGGGGACGGGAAGAACCCACGTACTGTCGGGATGCAGTCTTCTAGTGGTGGGAGAGCACTGGGGCGGCTTCCAGGACGGTTTGCTTGACATGTCCGGGAAATACCAGAACCAGTGTATTTTCGGCATGATGCCCAACCTGGTGCTCGTAGCCGATACTGACGAGGAGTTTGAGCGTTACGAACAGCAGAAGAAAAACCATGCCCTTAGATGGGCGGGCATGCGTTTGGCCGAGCATATCGGCCTTTGCGTCAAAGAAAGCACCCCGGACGAGGAGGAAGTTTTTGAGTTGCCGCCCGTCAACCGCAGGCCTGCCGAGGTTCAAAAACTCCCGTCGGTGGTATACGTTTTGCAGCCCCAGACGCAGATGGAGCAGTTGGGCTACAACACCCTTATATACGGTTGGGACGGTAACAGGATGCTCCCCACATTCATGCATCCCAATGAGATCATCGACGGTGCCGTAGTTTCCGGCAGTTTCATGCCCGTTTCCTCGAAGATATCAACCTATGAATGGTGCAATCACCCTACCATTCACAGGCTAATGAAAGAACACGGCAAGACCATCAACTTCCTTGGCGTGATCATGTCGAACCTCAATCCCAAGATGGAGGAAAAAGAACGCAGTGCCAAGATGGTTGCCCAGATGGCGGTAAACCTTGGCGCCGATGGCGCAATCGTATGCGAGGAAGGTTACGGCAACCCCGACGTGGACTACATACAAACTATTGTGGAACTCGAAGAAGCGGGCGTCAAGACCGTCGGAATTTCTGACGAATGCACCGGTCGCGACGGCGCATCACAGCCGCTGGTCGCCCTTGACGAAAAGGCTGACGCACTGGTGCATACGGGCAATGTTTCAGAACTGTATCATCTGGATCCGATGCCGGTTGTGCTCGGGGAGCTGGAAGCCTTGGCCAGGGACGGGAACTCCGGCGGCTGGGAAGGTTGTATCGCCGAAGACGGGTCGGTAGAGATGGAAAACAACGGCTATTTTTGCTCCAATCACATCAGCGGCTTTTCCAAAAAGACCTGTGCTGATTTCTAGGGAGGGATGTAAGATGAAAAAAGCCATACATTACATCAACCAGTTCTTCGGTCAGGTAGGCGGGGAGGATGCCGCTGATTACAAGCCCACATTCCATGACGAACTCGTTGGCTGTTCTAACATGCTCAACCAGATGATGCCCGACGTAGAAGTAACCCACACCATCATTTGCGGCGACAACTACATAGCCAGCCATACCGACGAGGCTGTTGCCGAAATCATCGACTGGCTCAAGAACCAGGAATTTGACATTTTCTTCGCGGGCCCCGCCTTTATGGCCGGAAGATATGGAGTAGGGTGCGGCACCATAGGCAAGGCCGTCAAGGAAACCTTCGGAGTGCCTGTAATTACCTCGATGAACGAAGAAAACCCCGGCGTCGAGATGTTCCAGAAGGAAATGTACATATTCAAAGGCGGCCGTAAAGCCACCTTCATGAAAGACGACCTTGGGAAAATGGCTGCCTTCGCACAAAAAATCGTAAAGGGCGAGGAACTGCTCCCCGCTGCGGTTGAAGGTTATTTCCCCAGGGGAATCCGGAAAGAAATCTTCCATCCGGAAGGAATTCCCGCAGCGGACAGGGCTGTCGACATGCTCATCAAAAAGCTTAAAGGGGAACCTTTTCAGACGGAGCTTGTTATACCAAAGCGAGAAAGGGTACCGGTGGCACCTCCGATCAAGGACCTGAGTAAGGCCACTATCGCTCTGGTAGGTTCAAGCGGCGTAGTCCCTTCCAATAATCCTGACAGAATCCAGACGGCTTCGGCGACCAAATGGGGCAAGTACGATATTTCAGGGCTTGATCACCTGCCGAAAGGCGAATACAAGACGATACACGCAGGATACGACCCCGAAGCCATTTGTGAGGTTCCGGATCGCGGTATGCCCGTAGACGCCATGCGCACTTACGAAAGGGAAGGGAAAATCGGCAAGTTGCACGAATACTACTATGTAACCGTGGGTACCGGAACCACTCAGGCCTATGCCGCCAAGTTCGGGCAGGAAATCGCCGCCGAACTCAAGGAAGCGGGAGTTGATGGCGTCCTCCTGGTAGCCACCTGAGGAACTTGCACTCGTTGCGGCGCAACGATGACAAAAGAAATCGAGCGAGCCGGAATTCCTATTGTGATGCTCTGTAACCTCCTGAACGTGGCGAAGTCAGTCGGAGTCAACAAGATGGTCCAAACTGTCTCGGTCCCCTATCCTCTGGGTGATCCCAACCTGAGCCCCGAAGAGGAATGGAAGCTGCGTTATCATCGGGTAGGTGTGGCTCTTGACGCACTTACAAAGGACATAGAGGATCAAACGGTCTTTCCGACCAAAATCTGAACATATCCTGTGCTACGGGGCTTTCCTGGAGAAAGCCCCGTTTTGATCGACTTACGGGCGAAGTCCGTGTAAGGCATTTAGTGTTTCAAGGTCTTTTGAGATTTAGCTAAGTGGGGACGCGATCGAGGTTTTTATCGATCCGCATGCCGCATTGATTTGAGTAAAAGGTGATGTCGGTCATGCGGATCGACGTAAGCGCCGCAACGGCGCTTTTCCAGAGACGGAGGGAGGCGTGCGCCTTGGAGAAAAAAAGCGGTTTCAACGAAGTATTCGTTATTTCCATGGGAGTAACTTTTGCGGTGGTTCTTTGGGGATTTTTGATGCCTGTGGGTTTCGGAAACTTCGCGACCAGTCTTTTTAATTTCCTGGTAAACAATTTTGGCTGGGGCTATATGCTAGCAATGAACATTTTCGTGGTGTTTCCGATTTTTCTGGCTCTAAGCAAATATAGAAACATCAAGCTGGGTCCGCCGGATTCGAAACCGGAATTTTCCAATTTTTCGTGGTTTGCCATGCTGTTTTCGGCGGGTATGGGCGTAGGTTTGGTCTTTTATGGTGTCGGGGAACCTGTCTTTCATTTCCTCAGCCCTCCTACGGCTGAACCAGGGACAGCCGCCGCGGCTGCGGAGGCTATGAGAAAATCCTTTTTTCACTGGGGAATTCACCCGTGGGCCAGCTACGCGATAATAGCGATGCCCCTGGCCTACTTCCAGTTCCGGAAGGGCTACCCGGGTCTTATCAGCAGCCTCTTTATTCCTTTGGTAGGTGAAGAAGGTGTAAAGGGAGGCTTCGGCAAGGCGGTCGACATTCTTGCTATTTTTGCCACCGTGGCAGGGATAGCCACGACGCTGGGTCTTGGAGTACTTCAGATCAACAGCGGCCTGAACTATCTTTTCGGGATAAGCTCGACAGTAACTGCACAACTTATGATAATCATCGTGCTCGCATTGATATACACAGGGTCGGCTGTGGCCGGAATCGAAAAGGGTATCAAGCGTGTTGCCGACTCAAACCTCTATATAGCACTGACGCTCCTCGGACTCCTTTTCTTGATTGGACCCACGATCAGCATCCTGGAGACATGGTTGTCAACTTTTGGAGACTATCTAAGCAGTCTTGTAAGGGACAGTTTCATGCTCGCCCCGAATGATGAAAAGTACAAGTCTTGGCTCAATGGCTGGACCATTTTCTACTGGGCGTGGTGGATTGCCTGGGCTCCATTTGTAGGATCTTTTATCGCGAGGATTTCCAAGGGGAGGACGATAAGGGAATTCGTACTGGGTGTTCTGATCGTCCCCGCTCTTGGAAGCTTCACCTGGTTCGCAGTTTTCGGGACATCGGCGCTTCATATAGAACTATCGGGGATAGGAGATCTTGCGACAAAGGTCGCAGCCGATATATCTACCGGAGTTTTCGAGATGTACAGTTACTACATGCTTGGCGGAATAATGTCGGTCATCATGGTGGTACTCATCTCCACCTTTTTCATTACTTCTGCTAACTCCGCCACTTTTGTCCTTTCCATGTACTCCACGAGGGGTGACCTGAATCCGCCTAAAGGGAAGATGGCCATATGGGGTTTTCTCCAGGCTGCCCTTGCCTTCGTTCTCCTCATGACCGGGGGGCTCCAGAATTTGCAAATCGTTTCCATAGCGGCGGCGGCGCCTTTTACGATAGTGATGGTTCTGGCGTGCTGGTCTATGATGAAGGGCCTGGGACAGGAACACAGCTAGAAGTATTTTGAAAGAGCCCGGGCGCGATGTTGCGTCCGGGCTCTTTTGCGAGGTGTCATGTCATGGAAAAGGCGCTTCTGTTTTTTGACGCAGACAACCCGTACTGGAATAAGGATCTGCTGAACCTGGCGGGGGAAGACGCAGGCGCCCTGAAGCGACTTTTTAAAGCAGGGCTGGTCGAGCGAACGCCGTTGGGGAATTATGTTTTGACACGAAAAGGAAGATCCGTCCTTTTGGATTATGCCGCCGAATATGGGGTTCCTCTGAACCTGCCAGACGAATATGTGGACGAGAATAAGGCTGTCTGGACTACGAAATTTCAAATCCTCTTCGACAGGAGTTTCGCCGGAAGATGGAGTCTGAAGGAGTACAGGCACAACGTATGCATGTCCTTTTATCCGGGGCTTAAAGGAAAAGAAATCTGGGAATTTTCCGCGGAAGGTAAAATCCGGTGGCTCTATTATGACAATCCCATGGTTCGCGCTTTGTTGAAAAAGTACCCGGAAAGTGGGTTGAGAGCCAGGGACAAAAACTTCCCGGACCTGAGGGAAGTTATGGCCTGGCTTGGGGAGCAAGAGTTCCCGGAAGGGAGTCTTTATGTCGATCTTCTTTTTTTAAGCCGCTATGATTTTCCACATTATGCGAGCTTCCCTCCAGTTACCAATGATATATGGGGCTTTCTGAATGCGGATCGCATGTTCTGTTTCAGGTCGCCCGAAACAACGAATGAGAATCTTGATGATTTCGTTGACCTTGTAGCCAATGTTCGCCTTTTTCTTTTGTACTACAGCCATGTGCTTCTTCCAGGTTATATCCATTTTGACACCGAGAACCAGGAGAACCTCAACTGGATCGTGTGGGTGGCTGAAACCGACGAAAAGGCCCAGTCGATCCTGCGGCTGCTTAAACCGTTGGCTCCTTCACTTGTTTGTGGTCAACTGCCGTTACACCTGAAGATTCTCAGCCTGGAGAACTTGCAGAACCTAGGAAATTTTTATGAAACCATCTATGACTTGATGTTTCACGAATCGTTGAATGTCGCGAGTCCTGACGGTTTGTAGAGGTTTTTCCCCAGTTTAACCGTTTATTTCCCCCCAAGCCTGTTCCCGCGCTGTTTCCGCCAGAACCCGCGATCGTGCCGAAGCGGCTCCGATGGCTTTCATGAACGCCGTGCGGATACGGCTTTCCTCAAGCTCGTATATGCCGTCGATGGTCACTCCTCCCGGAGTCAGTACCATATCCTTGAGTTCGGCCGGGTGTTTACCGGTTTCAAGAAGCAGGCAGGCTGCGCCTATGGCCGTGTGGGCTGCGGCCTCCAGAGCTAGTTTGCGTGGCAAACCCTCGCGCAGGGCGCCATAGACCATGGACTCGACTACGGTGAAGATATACGCCGGGCCTGAACCTGACATGGCAGTCAAAACGTCCAGATATTGTTCTTGCACGCGCTGTATTTCTCCAAACTTGAGTAGGATGCTTTCGAGAAGTTCCAGTTCATCTGCGTCGATAATTTCTGCAGGCGAAAAAAGCGTGTAACCTTTCAAGACCTTTACGGCGATGTTCGTCATTGCTCGTACCAAACGGCACTCAGGGGCTGCCTTTTGCATGATATCCAGTGAAATGGCAGCCGCGAAGGAAATGACCATTTTCCCCTGGATGACCTCGGCGATATTCCGCAATACTGGTACGACCTGTGAAGGCTTGACGGCCAGTATGATGATATCGGCATCCGATGCGGCCTTCGTGTTATCAGTGGTCAAGTTGACTCCTTTTTCACCGAGCCCGTTAATCCTCTCGATCTGCCTCCTGGTCGCCGTTACCTTGCAGTAGGCCGAAAGCGCTTCCGCCAGGGCACCTCCTATGATGCCGGCCCCGATGACGCTGATATGTAGTTCTTCCAGTTTCTTCATCTGTTTTTTCCCTCCTTTTTTGAATAAAAAAGGCCGCCGACCCGGAAGTCGGCGGCCTTTCAAGTCCATTTGAGCTGCTAAAGTAACTTTGCGATCAGGACACGACCAACCTTTTCCGGTAGCGATTCTTTCCGGAACACGGCGGAACGCACGGGCTAGGGCTGCTTGTCCTGATAAAACCGTTTTTCATATCGGTTCTCCTGCCTTTGCCAATAAGGCAAATTCCCTCAAAAATTGTTGTGATGTAGGATAGAACTTTTTCCGTGAATCGTCAACAACTAATTTTGTACCTTTGATTCCCTGGCGTGTAAACTTGTTTTCAAAAGTTGGGGGTGTCTTGATGTTGAAATGCAAACAAGCTGTCTTTTTCTTTTGTGTTGAAGAACCTCATCACCACGTCGCAAAATCCGTTTTCGAACGGCTTCAAACTGTATTTGCGCTGGAAGAAGCCGGTTTCAGCATCGACGGTTATCCCGTTTTGCAGCATCGGGACGCTGAAGGCAACCGCCTTTGCTTTTGCCGCCAGAAAGAGCTAGTCAGTTATGCATTCAGGCACTATCTCCCGACATTGCGGGAACATTTTCTCGATTTCGACATGGCCGGAGAGATCAACTGGCACGAAGGCGCAAAGGCTCCTGACAGGGTGCTCACACTCCATACCATTGGTGACGTAGAGGCGGGCATCTTTACACCTGCTGACCCCGGGCTCTTCAGGAATTTGCTGCTTTCGCTCGAAACGGAAAGGGAAAAGGCACATCTGGAGGACTTCGCAGTCATGACGGAAGGTACCCATTGGACGGGTTCCTTCAAGGGGCAAGATCCAAAAGACCTGAGACACTTGCCGGTGCCGATGGTAGACATCGAGATAGGCAGTACAGCGGAAAGCTGGGAGGATCCTCGCGCCGCGGAAGTCCTGACAAAAGGACTGGCGGGTGTTTTCCAAAAGGGAGAATATCCTTCCCCGATTCTCTGTGTAGGAGGCGTACACTTCGAGAGCGCCTTCAATGAAGCGGCCAAAAACAGCCTGTACCCTTTTGGAATCTCTCATATTCTTCCCAACCAGTGGCTTGTTTCGGGCGCTTACGACAGAGAAGAAAATTTCTGGAAGCTCGAGGCAGCCGCCAAAAGCATTAAGGGAAAGCTTAAAGCTGTGGTTTTTCACGAAGGGATCAAGGGCCCTTTCAGGGATGCTTGCAGACGACTGGGCGAAGCTTTCGGTATTCCGGTGATGCGTCATAAGCACCTGAAAAATCCCGAAAACCTGGAGTGGTTGCAAAACAAATAAACCATCAGCACTAGAAGACATCGCAGAAGTGTCCCGAAAAAGGTAAAATAATTTTGAGGGGGTGGGAACATGAGGAGGTTCTGGAAGATAGAATGCCCTGTATGCGGTGCCACCGCCGAATATACTGAGGATTCAGGGCCGGATGTAGAGTGTTCTCATTTCGACCGTTACGACCGGATGGAAAAAATAGCCTATTTCAACGATGATCTTGGTGAAGAAGTACCGGTTTTTCTCGATGATATCGCCGAGGGGTGTTATTCCTTCGATTGTCCTTTATGCAAGGAAAATGTCGAGGCCTGTGCTTCTTCGCGGACCGGGCATTACCATGTAATTACCGAATGTCGTCATTTTTTGTCCATCGAGAGGAATGAAGATGAGACGTTCGCGGCGGAATTTCAGGATGACCTTGGGGAAATCCACCTGGTAGATCTGGAATCGATCTGAACAAGTGCGGTCATTCAAAATATACTTGAAGAAACTCTGGTCATTGGTGCTGCGTAACAGGAAAGAAAGCCGGGCTCCTTTATGGAAGCTCGTTTTGTGAGCTTTCCGTCGAGCCCGGCAAATTGTAATGTGACTGGTTGATGTTCGTTTTTGTCGTTTCCAGCTCTACGTCTTTTGCAGTTTCGCCCAGGTGTCCTTAAGGGAAACTATCTGGTTAAATACGGGCCTTCCCTTCTCGCTGTCAGGATCGACGCAAAAATAGCCGTGCCTGAGGAACTGGACTTTAGTGTAAGGGGCCGCTTCACCCATGCAGGGTTCGATGAGGACATTGGCAAGGATCTCAAGGGAATCAGGGTTGAGGTAGTCCTTATAGTCTTTCCCCTCTTCAATGGCTTCCATGTTTTTTAGTGTGAAAAGATGATCGTAGAGCCTGACTTCCGCTTTCACCGCATGAGGAGCCGATACCCAGTGTAGGGTGCCCTTGACTTTACGGCCGTCGGGCGCGTCTCCGCCTCTGGTTTTTGGATCGTAAACGCAGCGAAGCTCCGTGACTTCGCCCTTTTCATCCTTGATTACTTCCTTGCAAGTAATGAAATAGGCGTGTTTCAGACGGACCTCCCTCCCAGGTGCGAGGCGAAAGAACTTCTTCGGCGGATCCTCCATGAAATCGTCCCGTTCGATGTAGATTTCCCTGCTGAATGGAACTTTTCGCCAGGGCGAGTTAGGGTCTTCGGGGTTGTTGAGGGCGTCGATTTCTTCGACCTGACCCTCGGGATAGTTTTCTATGACCACCTTGAGAGGCCTCAAGACCGCCATGACCCTGTCGGCCGTCTTGTTGAGCTCCTCGCGGATGCAGTGGTGAAGGAATTCGATATCCACCATACTGTTGGTTTTTGACACGCCTATCTCCTCGCAGAAACGTCGGATTGACGAAGGGGTGAAGCCCCGCCTCCTGATACCGCGAATCGTAGGCATGCGTGGATCGTCCCATCCCGAGACATAACCCTTGTTAACCAACTCAAGAAGCTTGCGTTTGCTCATAAGCGTGTACGTAAGATTAAGCCTGGCAAACTCGTACTGACGGGGTCTGTGAGGTACGCTGACGTTATCGAGGAGCCAGTCATAGAGAGGACGGTGATCCTGAAATTCCAGGGTGCATATCGAATGGGTTATGCCTTCGATTGCGTCCTCGTATCCATGTGCGAAATCGTACATAGGATATATGCACCATCTGTCGCCTGTGTTGTGGTGGCTTTTTTTGAGTATCCTGTACAAAACCGGGTCGCGCATGTTGAGGTTTGGATGAGACATGTCGATTTTGGCTCGCAGTACGCATTCGCCTTCCTCGAACTCGCCGTTTTTCATTTTTTCGAAAAGTTCAAGGTTTTCCTCCACCGATCGGTTCCTGTAAGGCGAGTCTTTGCCCGGCTCGGTCAGCGTTCCGCGGTTTAACCGGATCTCCTCGGCGCTTTGGTGGTCGACATAGGCTTTTTCGGCATTTATAAGCTCAAGAGCCCACTCGTAAAACTGGTCAAAATAATCAGAGGCAAAACACAGGTTTGCCCAATTGGACCCCAGCCAGCGGACATCCTCTTTTATGGCCTCCACATATTCAGCCTCTTCCTTGGTGGGGTTCGTGTCGTCGAACCGGAGGTTACACGTGCCGCCAAATCTTTCTGCGAGTCCGAAATTCAGGCATATCGACTTTGCGTGACCGATGTGTAGGTAACCGTTTGGTTCTGGTGGAAACCGCGTAGCCACCCTGTCGACCCTGCCGGATTCGAGGTCGTCTATGATGATCTGTTCGATAAAATTTCTTGCTTCAGGGTGCGGTCTTTCCATGGCTTCCCATCATCCCCTATGATTCGGATATCCTAAAAACACATCGACGTATTTGACGCTAACTGACGTATTGTACCAAGTCATGGAAGGTTGTCTAACTAGGCGTCGATCCGCAGGACGAATTTTACGTT